>ENA-OZHW01000812-OZHW01000812.1-human-gut-metagenome-genome-assembly--contig:-NODE-812-length-12614-cov-5.319691_pt1 | contig 12614 bp, 10 predicted proteins | sample MGYA00244050_ERZ653694 | MGnify/ENA primary metagenome ERZ653694 (study PRJEB26926, sample SAMN06165242) | human gut metagenome | biome: ENVO:00009003; feature: ENVO:2100002; material: ENVO:00002003...
ACGAGATGCAGCGTAGTCTCGTGGGCTCGGAGATGTGTATAAGAGACAGGCTCCCGGGCGGCGCAGAATGCCGCCGCCGGGCAGCTATCGCACAGGGGTGCGCTGTTGGGCAGGCACACCCCGGCTCCCAGGTCCATCAGCGCCTGGTTGAAGGCCCCCGGGGCTTCCTGTGGCATAGCCGCCTCCATCCACCGCCGGAACTGCCGCCGGTTTTTCTGGTCCAGAATATCCAGCCGGCAGCCGCCTACCCGGGCCGCCACCCGCAGCACGTTGCCGTCCACCGCCGGGACAGGCTCCCCAAAGGCGATGGACAAAATGGCTCCGGCGGTATAGTCCCCGATGCCGGGCAGGGCGGTCAGCTCCTCATACGTCCGGGGAAACGCCCCGCCGTACTGCTCCGCGACGATCTGCGCCGCCCGGCGCAGATTCCGGGCCCGGCTATAATAGCCCAGGCCCTCCCACAGCTTCATCAGCTGCCCCTCGTCGCAGGCGGCCAAAGCCTCCACCGACGGGTACGCCGCCATGAACCGCTGAAAATACGGGATCACCGCCGCCACCCGGGTCTGCTGCAGCATGATCTCCGACACCCAGGTCCGGTAGGCGGACACCTGCTCCCGCCAGGGCAGCACCCGGCGGTTTTCCCGGTACCAGGGCAGCAGCGCCCCGGGCAGCCGGTTGAGTTTTTCCTGTATTGCATCCATATCCTAAAACCTCGCGGCATAGCCGCACCGGCGGCACAGCTCCTCCGCCGGACGGCGGCGGGAGAAGCCCTCCCGGATGGCCGCCGCCCGTGGCGATGCCAGAATCTCCTCCACCGGCTGATCAAACAGATTCCCCAGGGCCATGCGCCCCTCCCCGTCCAGGCAGCAGGGCACCGCCGTGCCGTCGCACAAAACGGCCAGCTGCTGCCGCAGCCCGTGGCAGAACTCCGTGCCGCTCTCCGGAGCCTCCGGGTCCGGCCAATCAAATTTTTCCGCCTGCTCCAGGAAAACATTCGCGGAAAGCCTCCGGTTCCCCCGGCGGTCCGTGGGGATAGACAGCACGTCCCGGCCCAGCTGTTCCCCCAGGAAGGCCAGCACCTGACCGTTGCAGCTGTCCCGCCCGCCGATGTTCCACAGGCGCAGAGCACACAGAGTCCCCTCCGCTGAGGCCCGGCGGCAGAAATCCCACACGCCGGAAAGATATTCCTCCATGCTGCCGGGGCAGTCGTTTCCCTCGAAGCTGTGGAGGGATACGCTGACCTTGTGGACCCCTGCCAGAAGGGCTCCCCGCCGGGGCAGCAGCGTCCCGTTGGTGGTGACACACACCCGGAAGCCCAGCTCCCGGGCAACGGCCAAGAGCTCCTCCAGCTGCGGGTGCAGCAGCGGCTCCCCCATCACGTGGAGGTACAGATACTCCGTGTGGCCGCGGAGCCTTTCCGCCAGGATCCGGAACTCCGCCGGGGCCAGGAACCGCGCCGGGCGGCCGGTGCCGGGGCAGAAGGAACAGGAGAGGTTGCACACATTGGTGATCTCCACATATACCCGCTTGAACACATCGCCGCCCCCTTTCCCAGCACTTGAATTGTTATTTTACCACGTTTTCGCCCTTTTGCATAGCGCCGGGAACCAAATGTTCAAAAAAAGGTAATGACTTTTTACCCGCAATCGGTTACAATAGAGCCACTTGAATCGTATTGGAGGAATTTCCCCTTGAAAAAGCTCTATGACGCCGCCGACCGCTTCTGCGCCCGGCATCCCCGGTTCGGTATTCCGGACCTTATGCGCTGGATCGTCATCGGCAATGTGGTGGTCTATGTGCTGATGCTGCTGACCATGCGCACCGACGCCAATGCCGTGAGCTTCCTGTATCTCAACGGCAGCAAGGTGCTCCACGGGGAGCTCTGGCGCATCGTCACCTTTATTTTCGTCCCCACCAGCTCCAGTCCCCTCCGACTGGCCCTCAGCCTGTATCTTTACTACTGGATCGGTTCGTCCCTGGAGCGCCAGTGGGGCACCGCCCGCTTCAACCTCTATTACTGGAGCGGCGTGCTTCTGACGGTGATCGCCACCCTGGCCGCCTCCGCCATTTCCGGCGTGGGCTATTCCGTGGGTGGAACGGGATATGTGAACCTGTCCATGTTCCTGGCCTTTGCCTTCCTGTTTCCGGATACCCAGCTGCTGCTGTTCTTCTTCATCCCCGTGAAGATCAAATGGCTGGCGTGGCTGGATATCGCGGTGTTCGTCATCGGCATTGTGCAGTCCCTGCTGGCAGGCAGCTGGCTGGGAGCCATCCTGCCGGTGGTGGCGCTGCTGAACTTCCTGGTGTTCATCTGGCCCGCTATTGACGCGTTTATCCAGCGCCGGAAATACCAGCACGCGCCCCAGACGGTAAACTTCAAAAAGGCCGTGCGGCAACAGCAGCAGCAAAAGGGCTATCACCACAAATGCGCCGTCTGCGGCCGCACGGACACGGACTATCCCGACCTGCAATTCCGCTATTGCAGCAAATGCGTCGGCTACCGCTGCTTCTGCCAGGACCACATTTTCTCCCACGTCCACTTCACCGAGGAGGACCAATAACCCACCCGCAATCAAAAAAGAGAGCACCGCCGCGGCGGTGCTCTCTTTTTTGCCGTTATTTCTTGTCCTTGGATGCGAAAATCTGTTCAAATTCCTGAGCTGTCATGGTCTCATGCTGGAGCAGGAACTCCGCCACCTCTGTCAGCTGAGGGCGGTATTTTTCCAGGATCTCCGTGCAGCGGCCATAGGCCTCGTCCAGGATGCGGCGGATCTCCCGGTCCATCTCCGCCGCCGTTTCCTCGGAATAGGGGCGGGTCTGGGCCATGGACCGGCCGATGAACACCTCGTCGTGTCCCGCGTCAAAGGCCACGCTGCCCATGCGGTCGGACATGCCGTAGGTCCCCACCATTTTCCGGGCCAGCTGGGTGGCCCGGCTGATGTCGTTGGACGCGCCGGTGGAGATATCTCCCAGTACCAGCTGCTCCGCCGCCCGGCCGCCCAGAAGCCCCGCAATGCTGTTGAGCAGATGGGTGCGGGACAGATAGCTGCGATCCTCGTCGGGCAGGAAGATGGTCATGCCGCCTGCCTGGCCCCGGGGCACAATGGTGATCTGATGCACGGGGTCCAGATCCGGCAGGGTGTGCATCACCACGGCGTGACCCGCCTCGTGATAGGCGGTGAGCCGGCGCTCGTGCTCGGGGATCACCCGGCTGTGCTTCTCGGGTCCCGCGATGACCTTGATGACGGACTGCTGCAGGTCGGCCATGGTGATGGCCTTCTCGTCCCGGCGTCCGGCCAGCAGGGCCGCCTCGTTCAGCAGGTTTTCCAGGTCTGCGCCGGTAAAGCCGGAGGTGCCCTTGGCCAGCTTCTCCAGGTCCACATCCTCCGCCAGGGGCTTGTTCTTGGCGTGGACGGCCAGGATCTCCTGGCGGCCCTTGATATCCGGCAGGCCCACATACACCTGGCGGTCGAACCGTCCGGGGCGCAGCAGGGCCGGGTCCAGAATGTCCACCCGGTTGGTGGCGGCCAGGACCACCACGCCCTGGTTGGCGGCAAAGCCGTCCATTTCCACCAGCAGCTGATTCAGGGTCTGCTCCCGCTCGTCGTGGCCGCCGCCCAGACCGCTGCCTCTCTGGCGGCCCACAGCGTCGATCTCGTCGATAAAAACGATAGCCGGGGAATTCTGCTTGGCCTGGTGAAACAGGTCCCGGACCCGGGACGCACCCACGCCTACATACATCTCCACAAAATCGGAGCCGGAGATGGAAAGGAATTTCACCCCTGCTTCACCGGCCACGGCCTTGGCCAGCAGGGTCTTGCCGGTGCCCGGAGGGCCCACCAGCAGCACGCCCTTGGGGATGCGGGCCCCCAGGGCCAGGTATTTATCCGGCTGGCGCAGGAACTCCACGATCTCCCGGAGCTCCTCCTTCTCCTCGTCGGCGCCCGCCACATCACGGAAGGAAACCTTGCTGTCCTGGGGCACGTCCTGAATCCGGGCGTCGCCGAAGTGTGACATCCGGTCCTGGGCCCCGCCGGGGCCTGCCCCGGTCATCCGTGCCATCAGATTCATCAGCAGGATGAATCCCAGAATCACCGCCACATAGGGCAGCAGGATCTGGAGCCAATTGGTAGAGTGGTCGGCGTGATAGGTATAGTCCTTGATGATCCCCTGCTGGTTCTGCTGCACCACCAGATCGTTCAGGTCGTCGTAAAACACCTGGAAATCATACAGATCACAGCTGACGGTGCTGCCGTCCTGGAGCTTGGCTGTAAGCCGGGTGTCGCTGATGGCAAACTCCTGGACCTTCTCGTCCTGAAACAGCTGCCGCAGCTGGGCGTAGCTGATGGTGCCGGCGCTGCGCATGCCCGTCACCAGGTAGTATACGAAGCATGCAGCCAGCAGCAGGAGCAGCGCGGCCCCCCAGCCGAATTTTCGCTTGGCAGTCAATAAAGGCCCCCCTCTCTTTTAATGAATGACGCGGACGCCCCGCCAGCTGTTGTCCGGCAGGACGGAAATGCCCACCATCACCCGGGCCCGGATGTGGTCCACGGAAATATAAGGTTCGTTCCAGAACCGGGCGTCGTTGGAGCCGGTGCGGTTGTCGCCCATGAAAAAAACGCAGCCTTCCGGCACCTGGAAGCTGGCGTTGGACTGGGTAATGCCCTGCCTGGGCAGATACGCCTCATCCAGCATCTCACCGTTGACATAGGTATAGCCGTCCCGGAACGCGATGTCGTCCCCAGGCAGACCCACCACCCGCTTCACCAGCAGTTTGTTCAGCTCGTCGCTCCAGAAGGTGACGATATCCCCCCGCTCCGGCGTGGGGTCCGACACCATATACGGCAGCTGCCACGAGATCAGCAGGGTATGCTCTGGAATGGTGGTCTCCATGGACCCGGAGGGCACCCAGCTCAGCTGGAAGATCACCTTGAACAGCACCACGATCACCGCGGCGGTAACGATCAGATAGCCCCAGTTGCTCCAAAAGCTGCCCCTGTCCTCCGGGGCCAGGCGTTTGCCCCCAATGGGGCGCCTCTCTTGTTCTTCCACAGGAATGCTCCTCCCTTCCTCCACTGGGCCGATGCCCGATTGTTACTTGGTATAGACCTCCGGCTTCAGAACGCCGATATAGGGCATATTGCGGTACTGCTGGCAGTAATCCAGGCCGTAGCCCACCACGAACTCGTCGGGCACCACGAACCCGGCCAGGTCGGCGGTGATGGCCTTCTCCCGGCGGGCGGGCTTATCCAGCAGAGTAACGATGGTGATGCTCTTGGCCCCCTTGGCCAGCATATAGTCCTTCAAAAAGGCCAGGGTGTTGCCGGAGTCCAGAATGTCCTCCACCACGATGATGTCCCGGCCGTTGATGTCCCGCTGCAGGTCCCGGGTGATCTGGACGCTGCCGGAGGACTTGGTAGCGTTTTTATAAGAGGACAGGCCGATGAATTCCACCTCGCTCTTCAGCTGGGCGGCGCGGACCAGGTCCGCCATAAAGATGAAGCACCCGTTGAGAACGCCCACGAACATGGGGTTCTTGTCGTGGAACCGCTCATACAGCCGGTCGCCCAGCTCCTGGATGCGGGCATGGATCTCGTCCTGGGTGATGAGGACCTTCAGAATATCCTGGTCCATATTGCTCTTAGCCATTGTGGTTTCCTCCATTTGTTGATACAGTGATCTCTGTATATTGGCCGGTTTTCTCCGGCAGAAATTCAACATCCGTGCCCACGCCCCACAGGGCGGCAGGCCGGTCCCCGACGCACAGCACCGGGATGCGCCCGCGCTTTTCCGGAGGGACCCCCCGGTCCGCCAGCAGACGCTTGACGCTGCGCCCGCCCCGGCTGCCGGGCAGGGTCAGCCGGTCGGCCCCCCGATAGGGCCGCACGGAAAGCGCACCGTTTATCTTATCACAGTTCAGCAGGATTGCATCCCTTTTTTGTGAAAAATTTCCCGTGGTTTTCCGGACGGAAATTGTGTATTCTCCCCAAAAATTCTCCCCCGGCTCCAGGGGCATGGGCCCCAGGGGCGGCTCCGACGGCAGCAGGGTCAGCTTTCCGTCCCGGCACACGGCGCAGGCCCCGGCCGGCAGGGTCAGCATACCGCCCCCCTCCAGCAGATCGGCCAGTGCCCGATAGTGGGCGGCGGTGAAGTCTTTCTTCCCCACCGGCAGCCGCTCCGCCAGCAGGCGCAGGGCCCGCAGCCGCAGCACCTCCGGCGCTGACCGCAGCCGCTCCCGCCCGGCGGTAAGCCCCGCCGCAGGCAGATAGTCCGCCGCCAGGGCGTCCAGAAACGCGTCCTCCTGCCGCAGCAGCTCCGCCGTGCGGCAGATGTTGGCGGCGGCCCCGTCGTGAAGCTCCGCCAGCCGGGGCATGACCTCCCGGCGCAGCAGGTTCCGCCGCAGGGCGGTGTCCCGGTTTGTCTCGTCCTCCACGTGGGACAGACGGTGGATTTCCAGGTATGTCTCGATGTCCTCCCGGGAGGTTTCCAGCAGGGGGCGGACGATCCGGCCCCGCACCGGGGGGATCCCCGCCAGGCCCTGCATCCCGGTGCCCCGGACCAGGTTCAGCAGCACCGTCTCCGCCTGGTCGGCGGCATGGTGGGCGGTGGCGATGCGCTGGGCCCCCAGCCGGTCCGCCGTGCGGCGGAAGAAGTCGTACCGGGCCATGCGCCCGGCCTCCTCCAGCCCCACGCCCCGCTCACGGGCCAGGGCGGGCACGTCCGCCCGCTCCACCGTCAGGGGAACGTCCAGCTCCCGGCACAGCTGCCGGACAAAGTCCACGTCCCGGCCCGCCGTGGGCCGCTGGCCGTGGTCCAGATGGGCCGCCGCCACGGTGAAATCCCGGGGCATGGCGGCCAGATAGTGCAGCAGGCACACGGAGTCCCGCCCGCCGGACACGGCCACCAGCATCACCCCGCCGGAGGGGGGCAGCATGCCCCACCGCTCCATAAACGGACGCAGGTCCATTATCCTTCCTCCTGATAGCGGTTTTCCAGGGTGCCGAAGGAGGTGTATTCCGGCAGCCACCGCAGCTCCACCTTGCCGGTTTCCCCGTGGCGGTTTTTGGCCACGATGCACTCGGCAATGTTGCGTTTTTCGGAATCGGAATTGTAATAATCGTCCCGGTACAGGAACATCACGATGTCAGCGTCCTGCTCGATGGCGCCGGACTCCCGGAGGTCGGACAGCATGGGCCGCTTGTCGTCCCGCTTCTCGTTGGCACGGGACAGCTGGGACAGGCACAGCACCGGCACCTGCAGCTCCTTGGCCATGATCTTCAGCATACGGCTGATATCCGACACCGCCTGCTGGCGGTTTTCGCCGCTGTAGCCCTTGCCTCCGGCGGAGGTCATCAATTGCAGGTAGTCGATGACCACCAGGCCCAGGTCGTCCAGCCGCCGGCACTTGGCGTTCATATCCGCCACCGTCAGCAGGGGATTGTCGTCAATGCGGATGTCCAGGCGGCTGAGGGCGGAAGCCCCCTCGGCAATGCGGACCCAGTCGCTCTCCCGCAGGTTCCCGGTAACCAGCCGGGTGTTGTCGATAAGCCCCTCCCCGGCCAGCAGCCGGGTCACCAGCTGCTCCCGGGACATTTCCAGGGAGAACACGGCCACGGTTTTCCGGCTGGCCTTGGCGGCGTTCACCGCCACGTTCAGGGCCATACTGGTCTTGCCCATACCGGGACGGGCGGCCAGCAGCAGCAGGTCCGACTTGTTCAGGCCGTTGATCTTCCGGTCCACGTCGGAAAAACCGGTGGTCAGGCCCGGCATGGTCTCGCCGCCTGCGGCGGTAAGCTCCCCCAGCCGTTCCAGCACCGCCTGCAGCACCATGCTGATGGGCACCATGTTCTGGCCGCTGCGGCCCCGGCGGATGGCATAGATTTTCTGCTCCGCCGCCTCCAGAACGGCGTTGGCCTCGCCGGTGCCCTCCTGGACCATGGCGGTGATGTCCGCCGCGGCGGAGGCCACCGCCCGCAGCAGGGCCTTTTCCCGGACGATCTTCACATACTCCATGACGTTGGCGCTGGTGGGGGTCACCTCCATCAGCTGGACCAGATACCCCCGGGTGTCGTCGGTATACAGGCCGCTGCGCTCCATCTCCCCGGCCACGGTAACGCCGTCGATGGGCTTGGAGTACACGAACATGGAATAGATGGTCTCGAAAATCTCCCGGTTCTGGCGCAGGTAGAAGTCCTCGGGCTGGAGCTTGTCCATGACGTCCTTGACGCAGTCGGCGTCGATGAGCATGGAGCCCAGCACCGCCTGCTCCGCCTCCGGGGAGTGGGGTGCCTGGCGGATCAGTAATTCATCCATGGAAAAAGCTCCTTTCGTTGGGTACTTTTGCTCCCGGTTACTTGGCCTCGCAGACCAGAACGTTCACCAGGCCGCTGATCTCATAGCCCAGCTTGGCCTTGACCTGATAGCTGCCGAAGGACTTGATGGCGTCCGGCAGCACCAGCTTCTTGCTGTCCAGCTCCAGGCCGAACTGCTCCTTCAGGGCGGCGGAGATCTCCTTGGTGGTGACGGAGCCGAACAGCTTGCCGCCCTCGCCGCCCTTGCAGGGGATCTTCACCTGAATGCCCTTGAGCTGCTCGGCGATGGCCTGTGCCGCCGCCTTTGCCTCGGCATCGGCCTTGGCCTTGGCCTTTTCCTGCAGGCGCATGGTGTTCATGGCGTCGGCGGTGGCGGGAATGGCGTCGCCCTTGGGCAGCAGGAAGTTGCGGGCATAGCCCTCGGCCACCTCGATCATCTGGCCCTTCTTGCCCTTGCCGCGGATATCCTTCTGCAAAATCACTTTCATGGTTGGTTCCTCCTGTTCAGATATTCACTGTTATTGTCTCGTAAAATTCAAAAGCCTCGCAGAGTTCGCCGCCGCGGCGGCGAATCAAATGCAATCCATTTTTCGCGGCGGCGTGTACGTCGCGAAAAATACTCTGCGCGGAGAGAGTGTGTTCGTGGGCGCTTTCGCCCACGAACGCGCGGGTCGGAGCGAAACCCCCTCGCGAAAAAACGGTGTTTTTTCGCGATTACTTTTCAAAATACTCGTCGATGGCCCGCAGCAGCGCCGTCCGGGCCACGGCGATATCGGGGACGTTCAGCTGTCCCCCGGCGGTGGTGGAATTGCCGCCGCCGCCCAGGGCCTCCACAATGACCTGCACGTTGACCTCCCCCAGGGACCGGGCGGAGATATACACCCCCTGGTCCTTGGGATACAGGACGAAGGAGGCCCGGATGCCCTTCAGGGTCAGCAGCTCATCGGCGGCCTTGGCGGCCGTGACCCGGTCGCAGGTGGTGTCCAGCGCCGCCACCGCCAGGTCCCCGTGATACAGCTGGGCCTGCCGGATGATGTCGTACCGGGCGATCATGGACTTCAGGTCCCCCTGGAACATCCGCTGCACGTCGGAGGTATCGGCCCCGGCCCGGCGCAGATACGCCGCCGCCTCAAAGGTGCGGCCGCCGGTGCGGTTGGTGAAGTTCTTGGTGTCCAGCACGATACCCGCCAGCAGGGCCTCCGCCTCGCATTTGAGGATGTCCCCCGGCTCCACCAGGTACTGCAGCAGCTCCGTCACCAGCTCCGAAGCCGATGAGGCGTAGGGCTCGTGATAGTTCAGGGCCATTTTCTCGATATAGCTGCTGCCCCGGCGGTGGTGGTCGATGACCGCCACCCGGTTGCAGGTTTCCAGCAGCTGCTCGGACTCCACGCTGCCGGGACGGTTGGTATCCACCACCACCAGCAGGGTGCCGGGCTGCACCTTCAGAAACGCCTCGCCGCCGGTGAGGAAGGCCCCGTGATACTCCGGCTGCTCCACCAGCTTGCGCAGGATGGGGTGGGCGGCGTTGTTCTCGGTGTCGATGACGATCTGGCACTTCTTCCCCCGCTTGCGGGCGATGCAGCACACGCCTGCCGCCGCGCCCAGGGAGTCCATGTCCGCATAGCTGTGGCCCATGACGTACACCTGCCGGGCGTCGTCCATCAGCTCGCCCAGGGCGTTGGCCATGACCCGGGACTTCACCTTGGTGCGCTTTTCGGTGCTCTTGGCCCGGCCGCCGTAAAACTGGAAGTTCAGCCGGTCCTTCACCACCGCCTGGTCGCCGCCCCGGCTCAGAGCCATCTCCAGGGCCAGGGACGCGTTTTTGAACAGGGCGTCGAAGCTGTCGGCGTCCCGGCCCACGCCGATGGACAGGGTCGCCGCCACGCCGCCGGCCGCCACCTCCCGCACGGTGTCCAGCACGGCGAAGCGGTGCTGGGCATAGTCGGAATAGCTGCGCTCCTCGAACACGAACAGATACCGGTCCCGGTCATAGTGCAGCATCAGGCCGTCGGCCCCGGCGGACCACTGATCCAGCTTCTCCTCCAGCTGGGCCAGCACCGCCGAGCGCTTGCTCTCCGGGCAGGCCTTCATCAGGTCCTCGTAGTTATCCACCATCAGGATGGCCACCACCGGCCGGGTCATCTGTAAGGTCTGGCGCAGCTGTTCGGAGTCGGTGACGTCCATCCAATAGGTGGTGGCCATGGTGGCGGGGGTATCCGGCGTGGGGCGGGTCAGCCCGCCGTACACCCGATAGATCCGGTGGTTCCACACCACGTGCTCCGGGCACTCGTTTTTCCCCTCCATCAGCCAGCGGACGGAGAAGGTGGGCACCACGGCGTTGAGGTGGGCGTCAAACACGCCCTCCTTCTGCTCCGTCAGAGCCAGGAAGCCGTCGTTGCACCACACCACGGCCTGGGTGTCCATGTCGAACACCATCATCGGAAGCGGGGCAAAGAGCATATTGCTGGACCGGGCGGAGTCCATGCCCCCGGTGAAGCGGTCCATGTACTGGCGCATGCTCTGCTGCACGGAGCGGCTGCGCCGCCGGGCGATGATCAGCAGCACCACCGCCGCCGCCCCCTCGCCGATGGCCAGCCGCACGTCGAAGGGGATGGCCGCCAGGGCAAACAGCACCAGGCAGATAAAATACAGGGTGACGTTGGTACGCAGGACGTTGGTGAGCTTTTTGTTCAAGGGTGTTCCCTCCCTCAGGCATACAGGCCCATTTTACATTGATTCCTCATTATACCATAGAATCTCCCGGTCCACAATGGATTTTCGGGGGAATTTTCACCGGCTGGGTGCAAAAGGGCCGACACTTTGTTCCAGGCGTTTTCCGCCCAGGTACACAGCCTCGGGCTCCAGCTCACCGCCGCAGATCACAAAATCCGCCGCCCGCCCGTCGGCTATGGCGCCGGTTTCGCTTTCCCGGCCGATCACCCGGGCGGGCAGAGCCGTGGCCGCCCAGACGGCCTGCTCCCGAGGAATGCCGAAGGATACGGCCCGGCGCATGCACTGATACAGGTCGGCGGCGCTTCCGGCAATGGCGCCGCCGGTCAGCCGGGCCACCCCGCCGGACAGAAGGATCTCCTGGCCGCCCAGGGAGTAGGACCCGTCGGCCATACCGCAGCAGCGCAGGGCGTCAGAGATGAGGCAGATGCGCCCCGGGAACAGCCGAAAAGCCATCCGCACAGCGCTGGGATGGACGTGGATACCGTCGCAGATCAGCTCCGCCGTGACGTTCTCCCGCTCCGATGCGGCCCCAATGGGGCCGGGATGGCGGTGGTGAATGCCGGACATGGCGTTGAACAGGTGGGTCAGATGGGTGGCTCCCGCATCAAACACGGCAGCAGCCTGGTCGTATCCGGCGGCGGTGTGGGCCACGGACACCCGGCATTTTTCCGACGCACGGCGGGTAAACTCCACCGCCCCCGGCAGCTCCGGGGCCACGTCCACAATGCGCAGCAGCCCCTCCGCCGCGTCATACAGCCGCAAAAACCTGTCCCAGTCCGGCAGACGCAGATATGCCGGATTCTGGGAGCCTCGTTTCTCCCGGGAGAGAAACGGTCCCTCCATCTGAATGCCCATCAGTCGGGCCCCGTCCGCAAGGCCCTCCCGGCGCAGCCGCGCCGCAGCGTGAAAGGCCTTATCCAGCGCGTCATAGGGCAGGGTCATGGAGGCCGGAGCGAAGGAGGTGACGCCCCGCCGGGCCAGATGCCGGGCCATACGCACCAGGCCCGCATAGTCCCCGTCGGAGAAGTCCGCACCGGCGCAGCCGTGAACGTGGATATCCACCAGCCCCGGGATCACCAGCGCCCCGTCCAGATCCTCCGCCGGGCCCGGGACATCCTCCAGCACATGGGCAAACCGCCCGTTTTCCACAGAGAAGCCTCCCCGGACGAACCGTCCGTCCGCAAAAATCCAACCGTTTTCGTACCGCATATCACGCACCTCCCGCGGGCCGGCCGCGGCCCTCATTTTTCATAGCATACACCATCTCCCGGTCGGAATGCAACCGTCTTTCCGGCCGCAGATCCCGCAATCGGAATTACGCATTGACAATCCGCGCTCCGGATAGTAAAATATAGGCGTATGCCTCCGTAGCTCAGTTGTATAGAGCGACCGCCTCCTAAGCGGTAGGCCACCAGTTAGAGTCTGGTCGGGGGTACCAGTGAGCCGCAGAACCGTCGAGTTTTGCGGCTCTTTGTCTATCAGGCCAACACCACAACGAGAAAGGAATCCGTTATGAAACATCCCCCCAAGCCGCCCCGTCATAACCCTGTCTCTTATACACATCTGACG
>ENA-OZHW01000813-OZHW01000813.1-human-gut-metagenome-genome-assembly--contig:-NODE-813-length-12613-cov-8.566730_pt1 | contig 12613 bp, 8 predicted proteins | sample MGYA00244050_ERZ653694 | MGnify/ENA primary metagenome ERZ653694 (study PRJEB26926, sample SAMN06165242) | human gut metagenome | biome: ENVO:00009003; feature: ENVO:2100002; material: ENVO:00002003...
GCCTCTGGACTCCGCAAGGGACTTCGTCCCTTGACCCTTTCGCGCGATTGAGTTGGTCGCATCTGCATACTGCTTCCGCGTGTTTATCCACAGGATACCCACACAATTCACGCGATTTCAGGGAAATAAAACCACATTTACATCATGGTCGTGGGGTTGTACTCAAAGTACACCTCCACGCCCTCCTGCTTTTCCCGCGCCAGCTCACTCAATGCCGCGGCGAACTGCTCCGTCTCCGGATGCACCAGCAGCTTCATCAGCACATGCCAGCGCGTTTTTCCGCGCAAAACCGTGATGCTCGGCTGGTCAAGCCGCACCATCAGCGCCCGCTTCTTCCACTGCGGATGCGCGTTAAGCAGCTCCTCGCACCGCGCATGAAGCATTGTCGCGACCTCCCGCGCCTTCTGCGGCGAATTGCTCTCCACCAGCAGGCGCGCCAGAATCGTGAACGGCGGATACAACCCCGTCCGCCGGCGATCGAACTCCAGCTCAAAGAACGCGCGGTAGTCCTGCGCGGCAGCGGTCTGAATCACCTCATCCTCCGGCTTGTACGTCTGGATGATGACCTGCCCCGGCAGTGTGCCGCGTCCGGCGCGCCCGGCGACCTGCGTCAGCAGTTGGAATGTCCGCTCCCGCGCGCGGTAGTCGGGCAGATTCAGCGTCATATCCGCCGCAATCACGCCCACCAGCGTCACCTTCGGGAAATCCAGCCCCTTGGCAATCATTTGCGTGCCGACGAGCAGCTTTGCGCGCCCGGAGCGGAACTCATCAAGCAGCTTTGCGTGACCATCCTTGCCGGAGGTCGTGTCAATATCCATGCGGATGACGTTTTCCTGTGGGAAGAGTTTCTTCAATTCTTCCTCGATTTTCTGCGTCCCCGCGCCGAAATAGCGGATGTACTTGCTGCCGCATTTCGGGCAGGTGTTCGGCGGCAGCGCGGCGAATCCGCAGTAGTGGCAGTGGAGTTTCGCCTCAGTCTGCCCGCTGCCCACGACGTGGTAGGTCATGGCGACATCGCAGTTCGGGCATTTGACGACATAACCGCAGCTTCGGCAGCTGACGAAGCTGTTGTACCCGCGCCGATTCATCAGCAGCATGGCCTGTTCGCCGCGCGCGACGCAGTTCTTGAGTGCCGCGACCAATTGCCCGGAAAATACGCTTCGGTTGCCGTTCTCCATCTCCTTGCGCATGTCCACCAGCGTGACCTGCGGCATCGGGCGGTTGCCGACGCGGGAGGGCATTTCAAGCAGCACATAATCCCCGCGCCGTGCCCTGGCGAAGGACAGGATGCTGGGCGTAGCGGAGGCAAGCAGAAGCGTCGCGTGCTCATTTTCGCATCGGCGGATGGCAACTTCGCGCGCGTCATATCGCGGATGACGGTCGGAGATGTACGTCGATTCGTGCTCCTCATCCACGACAATCAGCCCCAAATTCCCGCACGGCGCGAACACCGCTGACCGTGCGCCGATGACGACCCGCGCGTCGCCGCGCCGGATGCGCCGCCATTCATCAAAGCGTTCGCCCGCGCTGAGCCGCGAGTGCAGCACCGCTGCAACCGCCCCGAACCGCGCCCGAAACCACATGACCATTTGCGGCGTGAGGGCGATTTCCGGCACGAGAATCATGGCGGATTTCCCCTGCACGAGCGTCTGGCGCACGAGGCGGATGAACACCTCGGTTTTGCCGCTGCCCGTCACACCGTGGAGCAGGTATTTTCCCTGTCCACTGCGCAAATCCGGCAGCATGACAGACAGCGCTTCCTCCTGCCCCGGCGTGAGGGGCGGGTCAGGGACGGCGGTGTCCGGCGTATTGCCGCCCGGCCGGCGCAGCACTTCTTCTTCCCGCAGGGCAATTAGTCCGGCTGCTTCTATCTGGCGCAGCGCTTGCAGCGGCTCGCGGACGAGCAGCTTCAATTCCTCCACCGGGTGCGTCCGCCCGTCGGATAAGACCGTCAGCAGCAGACGCCGTTTCGGCGAGCGTTTCTCCGCCAGTGTCGCCGCTTCCAGCATTTCGCGTGGCTTCGCGGCCTGCGCGACCGTCTGCGTTTTCACCTGAATGCGTCCACCGCGCATTTGGGCGGGCAGCATCAGCCGCAGCGTTTCCGCCAGTGGGCAATGCACGTCGTCCGCCATCTGCTGGGCGAGCGTCAGCAGCGTGGGGCAGATAGCGGCATAATCCTCCAGCGGGCGGAGGATATCGCGGAGCTTTTCCGGCGGCACGTCCGTCTCCTGCGTCAGGGAGAGGACGACCCCCTCCTTGCGCATCCGCCCGAACGGAACTTCCACGCGCTGTCCGGCGGTGAGCGTCATGCCGTCCGGAATGCGGTAGGTAAACGTGTGCGCAACATTCTCATGCACAATGTCCACAATTACCTGTGCGTACAGAACACTCACCCCTTTCTCACGAAATGCGCTAATATACCATTGTTCATTATACATCGGAATGCCGAAGGGGTCAAGGAAAAAAGGCATGTTTCTGCGATTTCCCAAAACGAAAAAAGCGGTCGCACGACCGCTTTTCAATGCGCAATGATTTCTCAAATTGCTAATTACTCCTCGCATTTTCCGTGAATCACATGGATGGCGACGATGACGACCCCCGCCAGCATTTCCGCAACGGACATCCCCATCAGCACACCCGAAAAGAATTCCTTGACATGGCTGCCGCCGACCAGCGCAGACAATGCGTTGCTCGCGATGCCCAGCAGAATCAGCAGAACGCCGTAGAGAATATGCTGCTCGTAGACCGTCCGCTGCATCCGGCGCAGCAGGTCAAGCATCTGTGCGTCATGCGTCAGCTGCATTTCTTCCTTCTGCGGCGAATCCTTGCCGTTGAGCAGTTCCGGCAGGGTGATACCCAGCGCCGTGCAGAGCGCTTCCACCGCATCAGCATCGGGCAGACGTTTGCCCGTTTCCCAGCGCATCAAGGATTTCTGCGATACGCCGATTTTCTGCGCCAGCTGCTCCTGCGTCATTCCTTGCGCAGTGCGCTTGCCTGCGATATACTGACCAATTGCCGCCTGATTCATAAGCACACTTCCTTTGATAGCCGCACCCCTCTTGGAGTACTTTCCGTATCATAGCACGACTTTGTAACGAATGTCGGAAGTGTTTGTAAATATTTTGTGAACAATAATTGCGTCGAAACTGTTGCAAAAAGAACCTGTTCAAGCAGGAGAAAATGTGCTATAATAAGGCATAATCAACCATACTGGAGGTGTTTCTGCGTGGCACACAAGCCTGTATTGTATATTGTGATTCCCTGCTACAACGAAGAAAGCGTACTGCCGATTACCAGCGGCATGTTCCGCGACAAGGTGCGTCAGCTCGCAGACGCGGGGAAAATCAGCGACGAGAGCCGCATTCTGTTCGTCAACGACGGCAGCAAGGACAAGACGTGGGAGATTATCACGGCGCTGTCCGCGAAAGACCCGTGCTTCCAAGGTATTGCGCAGAGCCGCAACCGAGGGCACCAAAGGGCGGTCTGGGCAGGGCTGATGGAGGCGAAAGACCGCTGCGACATCACCATCAGCATCGACTGCGACGGGCAGGACGATATCAACGCCATGGACGCGATGGTGGATGCGTACCTTGACGGCTGCGAAATCGTCTACGGCGTGCGCTCCAAGCGTGATACCGACACGTTCTTCAAGCGCTTCACGGCGGAAGGCTTCTACAAGCTGCTCAGCGCAATGGGCGCGGAGGTTGTCTTTAATCACGCGGATTATCGCCTGATTTCCAGCCGTGCCCTGCAGGAATTGGCGAAATTCCGTGAAGTAAACCTGTATCTGCGCGGGATGGTTCCGCTGGTCGGGTTCAAGTCCACCAGCGTCTCTTACGAGCGCCACGAGCGCATTGCGGGCGAAAGCCACTATCCGCTGAAGAAGATGCTGGGGCTGGCGTTCGACGGCATCACAAGCCTATCGGTCAAACCGATTCGCATGGTGTTCTTCGCCGGGCTGTTTATCACGATTCTGTCATTTATCGGCATTATCTGGGCAGTGATTGCCGCGATTGCCGGGCATTCGGTGGCTGGCTGGGCGTCGCTGGCTTGTCTGGTATGCTTCGTTGGCGGGATGCAATGCCTGTTTCTGGGTATCATCGGGGAATATATCGGCAAAATCTACTTGGAAGTCAAGCAGCGTCCGCGGTATATTATTTCGGAACGCACAGCGGAGATGGATGAGAAGAAGGAGTAACGGCACACCCACTAATCGCATTTTCGATAAAATCCAAGTAACATGGGTGTGCGTGCGAAGGAGTCCAGATGGCGACCGCAAAGCCCTCTGGTCGCCTCCGCAGAGGCGAAACCCCTGCCGCGATAAAGAAGTACCAATAGTACCACTATAAAAGGAAAAAGGAGAACACAACACGCATGCTCTACGAAGGCAAAATCTGGCTTGGAACGGGTGAACACCCCGTCTGCCTGCTGCCGCAGATGGCAAACCGCCATGGTCTCATTGCCGGGGCGACCGGCACGGGCAAAACCGTCTCCCTCAAGGTGCTGGCAGAGGGATTTTCGGACATGGGCGTGCCCGTGTTCCTCGCGGATATCAAGGGCGATCTCGCCGGGATGGTGCAGCCCGGCACACACAGCGACAATATCGCCAATCGCCTGACGCAGTGCGGCGTGCCGACGTTCGAGTACCGCACGTTCCCGACCGTGTTCTGGGACGTGTTCGGCAAAGAGGGGCATCCCGTCCGCACGACCGTGAGCGAAATGGGGCCGACGCTGCTCGCGCGGCTGATGAACCTCAACGACACGCAGGCAGGCGTGCTGAGCATCCTCTTCCGCGTCGCGGATGACGAGAACATGCTCCTGCTCGACCTCAAGGACTTGAAGGCCATGCTTGCCTACGTCGGTGAGCACGCCAAGGAGTACACGCTCGATTACGGCAACGTGTCCATGGCATCTGTCGGTGCAATTCAGCGCGCCGTCGCCATGCTGGAGGACGAGGGCGGCAATGCGTTCTTCGGCGAACCCGCGCTGAACATCGCCGACTGGATGCAGCTTGATGAAAGCGGGCGCGGCGTTATCAACATCCTCGCGGCAGATGTGCTCTACCGCAAGCCCCGGCTGTACTCGACCTTCCTGCTGTGGATGCTGTCGGAGCTGTACGAGCTGCTGCCCGAATGCGGCGATTTGGACAAGCCGCGCATGGTGTTCTTCTTCGACGAGGCGCACCTGCTCTTCGACGACTGCCCCAAGGCGCTGCTGGAAACGCTGGAGCAGGTCGTCCGGCTGATTCGCTCCAAGGGCGTCGGCGTGTATTTCGTCACCCAGAACCCCTGCGACATTCCCATGAGCATTCTGGGGCAGCTCGGCAACCGCGTTCAGCACGCCCTGCGCGCCTACACGCCGCTTGACCAGAAGGCCGTCCGCACCGCTGCGATGACCTTCCGCGCGAATCCCACGTTCGACACGGCAGAAGCCATCACCACGCTCAAAACAGGCGAAGCGCTGGTTTCCTTCCTCGATGCGGACGGTGCGCCGAGCATCGTCGAGCGCGCGACCATCCTCCCCCCGCAGAGTGCCATGAACGCCATCGACGGCGATGTGCGGCAGGAGTGCATCGAATCCAGCCCCTTCCGCGGCGTTTACGACACGCCGGTTGACCGCGTTTCCGCCTACGAAATGCTGGCAAGTGCGTTCCAGAAGGAGCAGATGCCCGCGCCGGAAGCCGCCGCGCCGCAGATTTCGACCGCTGCGCCGACGGTCAGCCGCCCCGATGCGTTCCTCGTGTTCGACCCGCAGACAGGGCATTATGTGCAGCGCGAGGCTGCACAGCCGATGGCTCAGGCACAGCCGATGGTTCAGGCACAGCCTGTGGGTCAGGCACAGCCTGTTCAACAGCCTGCCGCACAGAGCAGCACGCCGCGTCCCGCCTGGATGGCGGCGGACGAACCCGCACGTCCGGCATGGCAGAATCAGCAGGAGCAGCAGCCGATAGGTCAGGCGCAGCCTGTCCCGGTGCTGACCGTGCAGCAGCCGCAGGTACAGAACATGCTGGTGATGGTCTACGACCCGGCAAGCGGGCAGTATGTGCAGAAGATGATGCCGATGCAGCTTGACCCCGCGACGGGCAATTACGTCCCGGCTCAGGCGCAGCCCGCAGCAGCGCCGACAACGACGAAGGCGCAGGAGCGCGAGGCGGAAAAGCAGCGCAAGGCAGCTGAGAAAGCCGAGAAGGAACGCCAGGCGGAAGAACGCCGGAAGCACGCGGATGAACTGCGCGAAGAACGTGCCGCGCGCGCCCGAAAGAACGACTCATTGCTGGGGCGCGTGCAGAATACGGCGATTAACACCGCGACCCGCGAAGTGACGCGGCAGGTGACGCGCGGGATTCTTGGCGGAATCACGGGTCTGTTCGGGGGAAACAAGAAGTAATTATTGATATACGCAAAGCGGGTGCATGGAGTTTGAAGCTCCGCGCACCCGCCTTTTTTATACTATTTCTAAATTCGCGGCGCAAGCAGATGGCGCAGGCGAATGCAGGAAATAGTATTAGGGTAACACCGCACAAATGAGGTGGTCGGCTGACGAATGGATTTTTCGTCAGATGCAAATGCAAATTTCGAAGGTTTACTGGCGGTAAATCGAGAAATTTGCATGCCGCAGATGGCGGAAAAGACATCAGCAGATGCGCCGCCGAGTTGTGCGGTGGTGCCTTAGTCCACCGTAATCAGCCCTGGATACTGCGCCATCACTTCGTCCGCCTGATTCACGAACGTCGTTACTGCCGACGGCTGCGCCTCAAACGGCTTTCCTTCCACCAGCACCTCGACTTTCTTCACGCCCGGAAATTGGCTCGCCGTGAACACAATCGCCCGGAGCGCCTGACTTGTCGCCGCGCTCGCGTCCTCCGCCGTCGCAAGGGACGCAAATTCTTTTGTGAAGTCAATTGTCGCGACACCGTTTTTCAGCGTCACCGACCGCAGACCGCAGTCCTTCGGCAGCGGAATTTCCAGCCCGCTGTCCTTCTCCGGGCCTTTCGCCAGTTCCAGCATTGCCGTGGTCAGGTCAGCGGGGGAAAATACCGTCCGCGTAACCGGCACCATCAGCCGCCCGTCCGCCGACGGGAAATACAGCTGCACCCGCGACGCATTCGTCAGGTTCGCCGTCGTTTCCACGCTCTCCAAATTCACGCCGTCCGCCTTGAACACGCCGGACACGTCCGTCCCGTGCGTCAGCTGCGACCGCTTCTGACCGTCAAAGAGGAAGGTCACTTCCTGTACGCTGTCGAACCCGCACAGCGCCGCCGCCGTCCCCTGCACCATCAGCAGCTCTTCCTCCGCGTTCTGGCAGCTTAGCGCTTCCTTGCTCAAGTCGACGCGCGCCTTGCCGCCGGAAATGTCCAAATCGAACGTCACGCCCTCCGGAATGACGTTCCGCAGCCCCATCCGCGCCGCCGCGAGGTCATTCTCGGACGACTTCACCATCAGGCTCAGCGTCGCCTTCGCCACACCGTCCTGCAGCGGAATCTGCCGCGTGACCGGCACGAGATACCCCTCGCCATCCTCATACCAGCAGACGGTAGAGGTCATTTCGACATCCGGCGATGCGTCCGCGATGGTTTGGGTGCTGACATCGGGGGTGAAGTCAGTCTGCTGCATGGCGGTTTGGGTCTGCTGTCCGCCGCGGACGGCGAGGACAACTACAAGCGCCGCCGCAGAGACAATGAGCAGCCGTTCCATCGTGATGCGGCTGGGGAGATGAAGGGATTTGAGGAATGGAAGTTTCGGAAGTTTGGGAAGTTTCATGTTTGTCCGCCTCCTTGCCCGTTGATTCGGCTGATGGATGGTATGCAGGCGGGCGGCGGAAAAGAAGGGCGTGTGGAAAAGAAAAAACGGGGGCAGGGAGCATTGCATCCCCCCCTGCACCCGTCCCTTTGCAATTTTCCCTTCAGCCCAATCAGCCGATATATTCCTTCCCGCCCATGTACATCCGCAGCGCTTCCGGAATGCGGACGCGGCCGTCGGCCTGCAGGTTGTTTTCGAGGAAGGCAATCAGCATACGCGGCGGCGCAACACAGGTGTTGTTCAGCGTATGCGCGAAGTATTTGCGGCCGTCGTCGCCCTTGACGCGAATCTTCAAGCGGCGCGCCTGCGCATCGCCCAGATTCGAGCAGCTGCCGACCTCAAAGTACTTCTTCTGGCGCGGAGACCACGCTTCCACGTCCAGCGACTTCACCTTCAGGTCAGCAAGGTCGCCGGAGCAGCATTCCAGCGTGCGAACCGGGATGTCCATCGAGCGGAAGAAATCAACGGTGTTCTGCCACAGGCGGTTGAACCACATCGGGCTTTCCTCCGGCTTGCAGACGACGATCATCTCCTGCTTCTCGAACTGGTGGATGCGGTACACGCCGCGCTCCTCAATGCCATGCGCGCCAACTTCCTTGCGGAAGCAGGGGGAATAGCTGGTCAGCGTCTGCGGCAGCTGGCTTTCGTCCAGAATCGTGTCAATGAACTTGCCGATCATGGAGTGCTCGGACGTACCAATCAGATAGAGGTCTTCGCCCTCAATCTTGTACATCATGTTCTCCATCTCGGCGAAGCTCATCACGCCCGTCACCACGTCGCCGTGGATCATGTACGGCGGAATGCAGTAGGTGAAGCCGCGGTCGATCATGAAATCACGGCCATAGGACAGAATCGCGGAGTGCAGGCGAGCAATATCGCCCATGAGGTAATAGAAGCCGTTGCCGGAGGTCCTGCGGGCGCTGTCAAGGTCGATGCCGTGCAGGCGCTCCATGATATCCACATGATACGGAATCTCGAAATCCGGCACGACGGGTTCACCGAAGCGCTCGATTTCCACGTTCTGGCTGTCATCCTTGCCAATCGGCACAGACGGGTCAATGATGTTCGGAATAACGAGCATCCGCTTGCGGATTTCCGCCTGCAATTCGTCTTCCTTCGCCGCCAGACCCTCCAGATCCGCCTTGTAAACGGCGACCTGTTCCTTCGCCTTTTCGGCCTCTTCCTTCTGACCCTTGCCCATCAGCATGCCGATCTGCTTGGACGCAACCTTAATTTGGTTGCGCAGGGTGTCCGCCTGCTGAATTGCGGCGCGGTACTCCTTGTCCATCTCGACGACTTCGTCGACCATGACGAGCTTTTCGTCCTGAAACTTCTTGCGAATGTTCTCCTTCACCAATTCGGGATTGGTACGGAGCAGATTGATGTCCAGCATCGGAAAAAATCCTCCTTTTTTGCTTGGCGGAAACCAAAAAGGCTTCCCATCCCGTAAAATTCCGGGACGAGAAGCTCGCGTTGCCACCCAGTTTGCCTGACGCACGTCAGACCACTCATGCTCGCTGTATCGGGCGAACCCGGCAGACTCCTCGTCTGCCCCCATTCAGGAGTGGAAGAAGCACCCGCGCCCTGTCGCCTCGCACCATCCGGCGGCTCTCTGGAAGGACAAAAGCTGCTTTTCTCCCGTCAAGCGGGGTCATTTGACAGGCTTATTATACGCCATTTTGCGCGCTGATGCAAGAGGGAATTTCAACTTTTGGGCGAAATGGTGCGCATCCGCAAAATTGTTACAAAAAAATTAAATTTTCGTACATGACAACGTTTTCCCCTTTTGATTCGTCTGATAAGTAGAACACCGTAGGAGGTACATTTCCCGATGAAACGCCTGATTTCGCTTTTGCTCTGCGCGCTGCTGATTATTCCCGCTTTGGCGGAGGACGCACCCGATTTCGAGCCAATTCCGTGGGATATCAAGGTTTCCCCCAACCTGCCGAACCCGGATTGTTACCTGCCCAATAACGGCGGCTACCATGATGATTCCATCGACATCCAGATTAACGTCACCTACTGGACGCAGGATTTGCAGCAGGTTGATGCTCCCGGCGAAGGCACAACGACCGTCATGTCCGCACGCGTGAAGCTGACCGACGTGAGCCAGTTCCGCACGGGCTTCGCGAACAAGTACCCGTCGAAGCAGGCGCGCCACGTTAACGACATGACGAAGCGCTTCAACGCCGTCATGGGCATCGACGGCGACTACTGCCTCTACCATGAGCAAGGCATCGTCGTCCGCAACGGTCAGACGCTGCGGATGCGCCCGCACAAGGGCCGCGACGAACTGATTGTGGACGAAAATGGCGACTTCCATCTCATCACCTGCACAACGCAGGCAAAGTGGGACGAATACATTGCCGGCGGCGGCACCGTCCTGCACGCCTTCTGCTTCGGCCCCGCGCTGGTGGTGGACGGCGTTCCGCTCACGAGCCTTGATGATGTGACCATCGACAACGGCAAAGCCAAGAAAGCCCAGCGGATGGTCATCGGGCAGATCGGCAAGCTGGAATACCTGATACTGACGAACGAGGGGCCGGAAAGCACCGCCCCGAAATCCGTCGGCTTCGACCTTGTGCAGATGGCGAACCTGTGCGTGCAGTTTGGGCTGGACAACGCCTACAACCTCGACGGCGGCTCATCGAGCACGATTGCGCTGAATAATCAGAAGATTAACTCGCCATCGAGCCACAAGAACCGCATGGTTGGGGATTGCATTTGGTTCGCGACGCTGGTGAAGGAAGAGACGTGGCGGGAGAAGGAGTCGGTACAGACGGTAGAAGTGGAGGAAAATAAGTGAACCTCGCGGTGCGCAGGCGATTGGCAGACCTGCGCACCTTGCTTTTGAGGCAAATTCACCGTCAAGGAAGCGGCAGGTGCAGAAAAATAGGGATGAGGTCAGGAAAAACGTCGAGGCTGCAATGTGTGCTGCTTAAAAATGCAAAATTCCGCCCCAAAACACGAAAAAAGCCCTGCAAAATGCAAGGCTTATGGAGCTGATAACCAGATTTGAACTGGTGACCTCATCCTTACCAAGGATGCGCTCTACCAACTGAGCTATATCAGCATCCGTGTGCCGGCGAGTGAATCGCACTGACAACATTGATATAATAGCACACTTCTTCGGAAAATGCAAGAGGGAAAATGAAATTTTTTTCGGGAAATTTGCGAAAAATATCGTTTGCGGGAAAATCAGCAGATTTCAGCACGGAAAATCAGCGTTTTCGGAGGAAAAAATGCGTTCCAGCCTTGACAAAGTGAGCGTTTGCGCCTATCATTACATTTGTTAGATTCTCACTTTTTCAGGAGGAAATCACGATGGCTGATTTGACGATGGACAAACTGGTTGCGCTGTGCAAAAACCGCGGTCTGATTTTTGCCGGAAGCGAACTGTACGGCGGTTTGGCAAATACATGGGACTACGGCCCGCTGGGTGTGGAATTCAAGAACAACGTGAAAAAGGCGTGGTGGCAGAAATTTGTGCAGGAAAGCAAGTACAACGTGGGGCTTGACTGCGCTATTCTGATGAACCGCGAAGTGTGGGTGGCGTCGGGCCACGTCGGCGGCTTCAATGACCCGCTGATGGACTGCAAGGCGTGCAAGGCGCGCTACCGTGCAGACAAGCTGATTGAGGACTTCACCGGCGGCGCGGAAACCGGCGACGGCTGGACGAACGCTGAGCTGGAGAAGTACATCGCCGAGCACGACATCGTCTGCCCGAAGTGCGGCAAGAAGGATTTCACCGGCATCCGCCAGTTCAACCTGATGTTCAAGACCCACGCGGGCGTGATGGAAACGCCGGAGAACGAGATTTACCTGCGTCCCGAAACCGCGCAGGGCATCTTCGTCAACTTCGCCAACGTCATGCGCTCCATGCGCAAGAAGCTCCCGGCGGGCATCGCGCAGATTGGCAAATCCTTCCGCAACGAAATCACCCCCGGCAACTTCATCTTCCGTGTCCGCGAATTTGAGCAGATGGAGCTGGAATTCTTCTGCAAGCCCGGCGAGGATTTGCAGTGGTTCGACTACTGGCGTTCGTTCTGCAAGCAGTGGCTGCTTTCGCTGGGCATCAAAGAGGACAGCCTGCGCCTGCGCGACCATGAGCCGGAGAAGCTGGCATTCTACTCCAAGGCGACGACGGACTTCGAATTCCTGTTCCCGTTCGGCTGGGGTGAACTCTGGGGCATCGCCGACCGCACGGATTACGACCTGACGCAGCATCAAAACCATTCCGGCAAGTCGCTGGAATACCTCGACCCGGTGACGAACGAGCGCTACATCCCCTACTGCATCGAGCCGTCGCTGGGCGTTGACCGCATGGTGCTGGCGTTCCTGTGCAATGCTTACGAGGAGCAGGAGCTGGAGGGCGGCGACGTGCGCACGGTGCTGCACCTGCATCCGGCGCTGGCGCCCTACAAGGCTGCCGTTCTGCCGCTGCAAAAGAACAAGCTGGGCGCGCTGGCGAGCGAAATCCACGCGGATTTGGCGAAGTATTTCCCGGTGGATTACGACGAGACGGGTTCGATTGGCAAGCGCTATCGCCGTCAGGACGAAATCGGCACGCCGTTCACGATTTGCGTGGACTTTGACACCGAAGCGACGCAGTCGGTCACGGTTCGCGACCGCGACACCATGCTGCAGGAGCGCGTGGCGCTGAAGGATCTGCGCAGCTACATCGAGGAGCGGATGCGCTTCTAATTTCGCCCGTTTCCCTCATAAACACGCGGGCACTGTATGCAGCCGCATCCAACTCAATCGCGCGAAAGGGAGTCCAGAGGGTCGAAGACCCTTTGGCAGGGTCAAGGGGC
>ENA-OZHW01000837-OZHW01000837.1-human-gut-metagenome-genome-assembly--contig:-NODE-837-length-12289-cov-8.010299_pt1 | contig 12289 bp, 9 predicted proteins | sample MGYA00244050_ERZ653694 | MGnify/ENA primary metagenome ERZ653694 (study PRJEB26926, sample SAMN06165242) | human gut metagenome | biome: ENVO:00009003; feature: ENVO:2100002; material: ENVO:00002003...
GTGCGGAAAACACCTACCACGTGGAGTACGGCTACTCCTGCATGGGATATGAAGTCAACGCGGCGCTGGGCGTGAAGCTGGCGCAGCCGCAGAGCGAAGTCTACTCCCTGGTCGGCGATGGCTCCTTCATGATGCTGCACTCTGAGCTGGTCACCTCCCTGCAGGAGCGGGCGAAGATCAACGTCGTGCTATTCGACAACATGGCCAACGGCTGCATCAACAACCTGCAGATGGAGCACGGGATGGACAGCTTCGGCACCGAGTTCCGCTACCGTCAGCCGGAAACCGGCCAGCTGCAGGGCGGCCTGGTGCCGGTGGACTTCGCCACCATCGCCGCCGGCTACGGCTGCAAAACCTGGCGCGTCACTACCCTGGACGAACTGCGCCACGCGCTGGACGCCGCCCGTCGCGAAACGGTCAGCACTCTGATTGATATTAAAGTGCTGCCGAAGACCATGGTGCACAAATACGGCAGCTGGTGGAACGTCGGAGTCGCCCAGACGGCGCTCTCTGAGCGGATCCGCAAGGTGGCGCAAATGATTAATGAAAAGCGCGCCCAGGCGCGTGATTACTAAAACGAACCTCTACCCTGAATCCTACAGACTTACGGAGAAAACCATTATGTCGCTCAAATTAGGTGTCATCGGCGCTGGCGCTATCGGTAAAGAACACATCCGTCGCTGCACCCAGGTTCTGCAGGGCGCCACCGTCGTGGCGGTGTCTGATATCAATGCCGACAACGCCCGTGCGGCGGTCGCGCTGCCGGGCGTGCAGGCGGAAGTCTACGCCGACGGCCACGACGTGATTAACGCCAGCGATGTCGATGCCATCCTGGTCACCTCCTGGGACCCGACCCACGAAGAGTACACCCTGGCCGCCATCGCCGCTGGTAAGCCGGTGTTCTGCGAAAAACCGCTGGCGATGTCTGCGGAAGGCTGCCGCCGCATCGTCGATGCCGAAATGAAGGCCGGCCGTCGTCTGGTGCAGGTTGGCTTTATGCGCCCGTACGACGAAGGCTATCTGGCGCTGAAAAAAGTGATCGACGATGGCGATATCGGCGCGCCGCTGATGCTGCGCTGCGCCCACCGCAACCAGTCAGTCGGCGAGAACTACACCACCGATATGGCGATCACCAACACCCTGATCCACGAGCTGGACGTGCTGCGCTGGCTGCTGAACGATGACTACCGTTCCGTGCAGGTGCGCTTCCCGCGCTCCACCTCGCACACCCATGCGCGCCTGAAAGATCCGCAGATCGTCTCCTTTGAAACCAAAAAAGGCACCCTGATCGACGTCGAAGTGTTCGTGAACTGCCAGTACGGGTATGACATCCAGTGCGAAGTGGTCGGCGAAACCGGGATTGCCCGTCTGCCGGAGCCGTCGGCCGTCCAGATGCGCAAGTCCGCCAGCCTGTCGACCGCCATTCTCACCGACTGGAAAGACCGCTTTATCAAAGCCTACGACGTCGAGCTGCAGGCCTTTATCAACGACGTCAAAGCCGGCCAGCTGCACGGCCCGTCGGCCTGGGACGGCTACGCGGCGTCGGTGGCGGCGGATGCCTGCATTAAAGCGCAGGGAACCAGCGAGCCGGTTGAAGTGACGCTGCCTGAGTGCCCGGCATTCTACAAACGTTAAGCGCGTTTTGCTGACGGAACTTCTTTGCACAGGTAACGACGATGAAAATTGCCTTTGATGTGGATGTCATTAAGGACCTCGGGATCACCCGCATGGTCCATCAGGTAGCGGAGTGGGGCTACAAGTACATTGAACAGTCGCCGCACCCGCAGATTAACCCGTTCTACAAGCACCCGCGCGCCAGCCGGGAGATCATGGCGGAGTACAAGCAGGCGCTGCGCGATACCGGCCTTGAGCTGTCGTCGTTTATCTGCGTCTACCGCTGGTCCGGCCCGGACGAACTGCGCCGTCAGGCGGCGGTGAAAAACTGGAAACGGCTGGTGGAAATTGCGGTGGAGATGGGCGTTCAGGTGATCAACACCGAGTTCTCCGGCGATCCGAATCAGCCTGAGATCTGCGATGAAATGTTCTATCGCTCAATGGAAGAGCTGTTGCCGATTTTTGAGCGGGAAGGCATCCGCGTGGAGATCCAGGCGCATCCCTAGGATTTCTGCGAAGAGAACAATGAAACCGTCGATATCGTGAAGTCGTTCCGCAGCGATAACGTGAAGTACGTCTACAGCGTGCCGCACACCTTTTTCTACGACAAAGGCGTCGGCGACGTGGCGAGCATGCTGCGCTATGCCGGGAGCGATCTCTCCCATGTCCTGATTGCGGACACCCGCAATCATACGAAACATTGCCGCTATATCGTTAACCCGCCGGGCGTGGATGCCGTGGTGCACCAGCACGTAGGCGTCGGGGAAGGGGATGTGGATTTCGACGCGCTATTCCGCACCCTGCGCGAAATGAAATTCGCCGAGCAGACCTTCAAGGTCGGCGGGGAGCCGATTGTCGCCACCTCGCTGTTTGGCTACCCGGAAAAAATGAAATACCAGGCAGTGGAAACCCGTGAACTCATTGAACGTGAATTGCTGCGCCGCTAAGGCGCAGCGGCAGGAGCCCTACTATGAACAAAGATAACGTCAAACTGGCTATCGCCCCGATCGGCTGGACTAACGATGATATGCCGGAGCTCGGCAGCGAAAACACCTTCCAGCAGATCGTCAGCGAAATGGCGCTGGCCGGCTTTACCGGTAGCGAAGTCGGCAGCAAATATCCGCGCGACCCGGCGGTCCTCAAGCCGATGCTGGATATTCGCGGCATTCAGATCTGCAACGCCTGGTTCAGCACCTTTTTCGCCAACGGCCAGCGGGAAAAAACCATTGATGAATTCGTCAATCACATGAACTTCCTTCATGCGATGGGCGCGAAAGTGATTGGCTGCTCCGAGCAGAGCGGCAGCATCCAGGGGCTGGATAAACCGATCCTCGGCGATGCGAAGCCGTGCTTCAGCGACGAAGAGTGGCAGCGGGTGGCGGAAGGCTACAACACCCTCGGCCGCCTGGCGGCGGAGAAGGGAATGCAGGTCTGTCTGCATCACCACATGGGCACCGGCATTCAGACCACCGCGGAAATCGACAAATTTATGTCGCTGGTGGACGAGCGCGTCTTCCTGCTGTTCGACACCGGCCACGCCTGGTATTCCGAAGGCGGCGAAGCGCCGATGCTGGCGATCCTCAAAAAGTATCTGCCGCGCATCAACCACGTCCATCTGAAGGACGTCCGCCCGCCGGTGATCGACCAGGTGCGCCGTGACGGCCTGTCGTTCCTCGACGGCGTGAAAAAAGGCACCTTCACCGTCCCGGGCGACGGGGTGATCGATTTCCGTCCGGTGTTCAAGCTGCTGGACGACTTTGGCTATAAAGGCTGGATGGTAGTGGAAGCTGAGCAGGATCCTGCTCTGGCCAATCCTTTCGAATACGCCGTCAAAGCGCGCAAATATATTCGCGAAACGGCAGGGATCTAATCGTTGTGACATTTTCAGGCCATACCGGGTATGGCCTGCTTTTTTCCTTTCTCAACCGGACCCAGGGCTTAACCACAGCGCCGGACAGTTCCCTCTCCCTCAGGGAGAGGGCCGGGGTGAGGATGACGATGACGGGTAAAGCGTCACTTCACTTCCGCCAGCGCGGTCTTGTCCACATACGGTTTCATCAGCGCGTCGGCTTCCTTCTGCGCCGCCTGCACCGCCGCTTCCGGCGTCACTTTGGCATCGTTAACCACCGCCGCCAGCTGGTTCTCCATCGCCTTACGCACCGCCACGGTCTCCCAGGTGGAGTACCACGGATGGGCGTACTTCAGCTGCTCAAGGGCGATCGCCGCCCGCGGATCCTGCTGCAGATAGGCCTTCATCTCCGGCGTATCGTATGACGCCTTGCGCGGCGAGAAGTAGCCGGTGAAGCGGCTCCACGCGCCGTTCACGTCGGGGCTCACCAGATAGGTCAGGAACTGATACGCCGCTTTCTTCTGCGCCTCGCTGATGCCTTTAAAACTCACCAGGCTGGCGCCGCCGATCGGCACCGCGCGCTGCTCTTTGGCCGGCAGCATCGCCACCCCAAGCTCAAAATCTTTGCTGTTCTCGCGCATAAAGCCCAGCGCGCCAGTGCTGAGCATCGCCATCCCGAGCTTGCCGGAGAAGAACGCGGCGCTGATCTGCTTCGAGTTCAAGACCCCGGACGGCATCACCTTGTCCTTGTAGATCAGATCCTGCCAGAAGCGCAGAGCGCCGATGGCGGTCGGCGAGTTGTAATAGACCTCGCCCGGATAGTCTTCGTTAAAGTATTTCCCGCCGTTGGCGCGCACCAGCGCCGAGAAGATCCAGCCGCCGTAGTCGTCGTTGGTCGACGGCAGCATGATCCCCCACTGGCCTTTGCTCTCGTCGGTCAGCTTTTTGGCATCGGCCAGCAGCTCTGCCCAGGTCTGCGGCGGCTGTTTGATCCCGGCCCGATCGAACATCGTCTTGTTGTAGTAGAGGATCGGCGTCGAGTTATGGAACGGGATCGCATAGGTGGTGCCCATCACCTGGGCGTTCTTATGCATCGCGGGCCAGAATTCCTTGTGCAGAAAATCGCCGGCCTTTTGATCGCCATATTTAAACAGCTCATCCATCGGCAGGATCTCATCCTTCAGCGCCAGATCGGTGGTGAAGTTAGCGGACATGATCACCAGCGCCGGCGGCTGGCCGGCCTTCTGCGCCGATTCGGCTTTGATCTTGGTGGTGTCGTAGTTGCCGGTGAAGATCCCGCGCACTTCAACATCCTGCTGCGAGTCGTTGAATTGCTTAATGACGCGGGTCATCTCCATGGTCAGCTTGCCGTCCACCGGCGCCGGGAACATGAAGTCTATTTTTTCTTTCGCCAACGCCGCGCCGCTCAGGGCAAGACTGAGGCCAACCGCGACTACCGTAAAAGGTTTAAACATGATTACACTCCATCAATAAATTATGCTGGGTCTCAGCATGAAAAAGATACACATCGGCAGGCGAAAAGCCGATCGGTAGCGACTCGCCTTTCTCCGGCACCGTGCCGCGGTGGCGGCGGCTAAAGCGCAGGGTGCCGATCGGGGTGCTGACGTGGAGCAGGTAATCGGCCCCCATCAGTTCTCGTTGCAGAACGGTGGCCGGCAGGCGCAGATGGCCCTCTTCCACGCGGTCGGTAATATGTTCCGGGCGAACGCCCAGCCAGACGCGGGTCTGATCCCGGTGGCGCGGCGGCAGCGGATGGCGCTGTTCTCCCAACAGTACTTCACCGTTGGCGCAGGGCAGCGACAGGAGGTTCATCGCCGGCGAACCGATAAACCCGGCGACGAACAGGTTGGCCGGGTTGGCATACAGATATTCTGGCCGCCCGACCTGCTGCACGTGGCCGCCGTTCATCACCACGATGCGGTCGGCCATCGACATCGCCTCGGTCTGATCGTGGGTCACATAGATGGTGCTGGTTTTCAGCTGCTGGTGGAGGGCCATAATGCTGTCGCGCACTTCGCTGCGCAGGCGGGCGTCGAGGTTGGAGAGCGGCTCGTCCATCAGGAACAGCCGCGGATTGCGCACAATCGCCCGGGCCATCGCCACCCGCTGGCGCTGGCCGCCGGAGAGCTTCGCCGGTTTGCGGTCGAGCAGCGCCTCCAGCTGCAGCATCTGCGCCACTTTATCCACCCGCGGCTGCCAGCTGCTTTTCTCTTCCTTGCGCACCTTCATGCCGAAGGTGATATTGTCGCGCACCGACAGATGCGGAAACAGGGCATAGTTCTGGAAGATCATCGCGAAGTTGCGCTCGCGCGGCGTGGTGGCGGTGATGTTCTCATCATGCAGCCAGATTTGGCCTTCGCTGACCGGCTCCAGCCCGGCGAGCAGGCGTAGCAGGGTGCTTTTCCCGCAGCCCGACGGGCCGACCAGCACCACGAATTCGCCTTCGTGAATATCCAGCGACAGGGCGCTGAGCGCCGGTTTGCCGTCGAAACGTTTACTGATGTTTTGCAGACTGAGCATGGCGGTTAGCGCTCTTCCGTTGGGCAACTGATGTTTTCGTCGTACAGCCACGGGCCGGCGTAGTGGGCCAGCGAGTGCTGGTAGCTCACCCACTGCTCACCGACCTGACGGTGCATCAAGCACGAGGCCGGGGAGAGGTCGTAATAGGGCCGGGTGTCTTCGTGGCAGTACGGCACCTGATGGACGGTGCCGGGAATGGTGGAGATCAGCGCCTGGCGATACTGGGTCATGGTCAGGCTGTGGTTGTGGCCGCAGAAGATGCGCGTCAGCGACGGGAAACGCTCCACCAGCGCCAGCAGACGGTGGCCGTTTTCGCAGGCGATAGGGTCCATCTGCGCATTGCCCAGCGGCAGCGGCGGGTGGTGCATAAAGATCGTTGCCGGTTTGTCGCCGCCCTCGAACAACTGGGCTTCCAGCCAGCCGATGGTCTCGTCGGTCAGCCAGCCTTTTGACGTGCCGGCATGACTGGAGTCGATAAACAGCAGGCGGGTGGCGAAGTCATCCACCGCATAGCGCATATTTTGCGGATCGTTGCCCAGCTGCGGGCACAGCGGGTGAAGATGCTCGAGAAAATGGGCTTTGTCGTCGTGGTTGCCGGGGATCAGATACAGCGGATAGTTCAGGCTGCCGAGGATCTGGCGGGCCACCTGATACTCCTCCGGGCGGCCGCAGTTGACGATATCCCCGCTCACCACCACCGCGTCCGGGCGCTCGCGCAGCGCGTTAAGCTGGGAGACCACGTCGGCGTTGGCGGCATTGACGTCGATAAAGCCGTACAGCTTCTCGCCGCGGCTGCGGAAATGGGTATCGGAAATGTGCGCTAACAGCATGAATCACTCCTTATTTGATCCCGGAGAAGCCGAAGCTCCGCAGGAACTGTTTCTGAAAAAGGATGAACGCCAGCATCAGCGGCAGGCAGACCATCAGCGTCCCGGCGCCGATGGTGCCCCACTGGCCGCCGGATTCGGCGCCCATGGCGAAGGAGACCAGCCCGACGGTCAGCACCTGCTTATCGGGATCGTTGAGCATCATCAGCGGCCACAGGTACTCGTTCCAGTGGTAGGTAATGCTGACGGTGGCGAAGGCCAGCACCGACGGCCAGGACATCGGCAGCAGCACGCGGAACAGCACCTGCCACCAGCGGCAGCCCTCCATCAGCGCCGCCTCTTCCAGCTCTTTCGGAATGGCGAGGAACGCCTGACGCATCAGGAACACGCCGAACGCCGAGGTGAAGTAGGGCATCATCACCCCGGTGAGGGTGTTGAGCAGGCCGAAGGTTTTCAGGGTCAGCATGTTTGGCACCATCATCACCACCGGCATGATCATCAGCTGCACCAGGAACAGGAGAAACAGCGTCTGCTTGCCGCGAAACTCGTGGCAGGCGAAGACGTACCCGGCGGTGGTGATGGTCAACAGCTGCACGAAGAAGGTGCCGAAGGTGAAGATAAGGGTGTTGGCGTACAGGCTCAGCCAGTCGGCGCTCTGCCAGGCGTCGCGGAAGTTATCGAGAGTCAGCGGCAGGCGCGGCAGCAGCGACGCCATATCGTCGCCGAAGGTGGTAGCGCTGAACGAGGTCGCCAGCATCCAGATAAACGGGCTGACCCACAGCAGCGCCATGCAGCACATCAATACTGTGAGCGTAAAGGGCGACGAGCGGCGCAGGCGCAGCCACAGCGGACGGGCGGCGGCGGGCGTGCGGACCAGCAGCGGCGAGATTTCAGCGCTCATAGTGGGCTCCTTTCTCCAGCAGTTTCAGGTTAATCAGCGAGAAGGCGAACAGCCCGGCCAGGGTGAGGAAGGTGGCGGCGGATGCTTTACCGAGGTCGTGGGTATCCCAGGCGAGATTCTGGATGTAATAGAGCAGCACGGTGGTGGCGTTGTCCGGCCCGCCGCGGGTCATCACCGCCACGTGGTCGATCTGGGTGATGGAGTAGATCAGCGCGGTGGTGATCACAAAGCTCAGGGTCGGGCGCAGCAGCGGTAGCGTGACCTTAAAAAAGACCTGCGTGCGGGTAGCCCCCTCCATCAGCGCCGCTTCCCGCGTCGAGGCCGGAATGCTCTGCAGCCCAGCGAGGAAAAACAGCATGTAGTAGCCGGCGAACTTCCACACGCCGATCAGCGCCAGGGCCAGCAGCGCGCTGTTGCTGCGTCCCAGCCAGTTGTTGTTCATCGGCCCGAACAGCTTCGCCAGATAGTGGTCGAGCAGGCCGAGGCCGGGCATAAAGATAAACAGCCACAGCGCGGCGGCGCTGACCATCGGGATAATCATCGGGAAGAAAAAGGCGGTGCGCAGCCAGCGGTTGACGCGATGGTTCTCGCTGAGGGCGACCGCCAGCAGCAGGGCGAGGGTCACCCCGGGCACTACCGTCAGCAGGATATAGAGCAGGTTATTGCCCAGCGACTGCCAGAAGACGTTATCGGCAAACAGGCGGGCAAAGTTATCCAGCCCGACATACTGCGCGCCGTCGCTGGCCATGCGGGTATCAAACAGGCTGTCATACACCGAACGCCCCAGCGGGAACCAGGTAAACAGCAGTAAAAACAGCAGGGAAGGCGACAGGATCAGCCAGGGAAGCCAGGTCTTTCTCATGGTGACGCGCATCTCGTTCAGCCATTTATCGAAGCCCGGATTGTGGGAAGCAATGACTACAGAGGCATGGCGGGGAGATGACGGTTTGATGAAGCGACGGGGAAAACGCCGGGCGAGCGGGCCGCCCGGCGGGAGAGAAGGATCAGAAGTCGGCTTTCAGCACCGCGCGGTAGCGGGCTTTGCCTTCACGAACGTGCTTCAGCGCTTCGTTAATCTGCGACATCGGGAACAGCTCGGTGGTCGGAGCCACTTTGCTGCGCCCGGCAAACTTCATCAGCGTGCGCAGTTCGGACGGGTTACCGGTCGCCGAGCCGGAGATGCTGCGGTCGCCGCCGATCAGGGTAAAGGCCGGTACCGGGAACGGCTTCATCACCGCGCCGACGGTGTGAAAATTGCCGCCGTAAGCCAGCGCCTGGAAGTACGGCTGCCAGTCGAGGTCCACCGCCACGGTGTTGATGATCAGGTCAAACTGACCGGCCAGCGCTTTTAAGGCTTCAGGATCGCGGCTGTTCACCACGCGATCGGCGCCCATCGCCAGCACTTCCTGCTCTTTCGCCGGGTTGGAGCTGAAGGCGGTCACTTCCGCGCCCATCGCCCGCAGCAGCTTAATGGCGATATGGCCGAGGCCGCCGATGCCGATCACCCCGACGCGGCTGGTGGCGGTGACGTGGTGGGTCAGCAGCGGTTTAAAGACGGTGATGCCGCCGCACAGCATCGGGCCGGCGGACGCCAGATCGATGCTCTCCGGCAGGGGGATCACCCACTGCCAGTCGGCGCGCAGCTTATTGGCGAAGCCGCCGCGGTTGAGAATGGTCGGCACCGAGCCTTCCAGACAGTTGATCTGGTTGCCGCTGATGCAGGCGTCGCAATGGCCGCAGCTGCGCGCCGTCCAGCCGATGCCGACCTTCTGGCCAATCTTCAGCCCTTTATCCTGCGCCGCGCTGCCCAGCGCCGCCACCCGGCCAATCACCTCGTGACCGGCCACCAGCGGGTAGCTCGACATCCCCCATTCGTTGTCGATCATCGACAGGTCCGAATGGCAGATCCCGCAGTATTCCACCTCAACTTCGACATCTTCCGGCTGCAGCTCGCCGGCATCGTACTCCCACAGCGACAGATCGGCGCCCGCTTCTTTGGCGGCGTAGCTTTTAATGATGGTCATGTTCATTTCCTTGGGGTTGGCGTGATAACCCAGAAAGTGTAGAGCATGGTATTCCCCGGCGCTTGGCAATCGGAGGGGTCGCGAAGCGGGCGGACCAGCCGCCCGTTAAGGTCAGCGGCTGGCCAGCGGCCACTGATTAAGGCGGATGCCGCGCTGCGGGGCGTTCTCGGCAAAATCATCCAGCACCGCCCGCACGTCCGGGTCGAGGTAGCCGACGCTGTCGTGCTCGACGATCACCACGCTCTTTTCCGGAATCTTCGCCAGCAGGGCCAGCAGATGCGGATTGTGCATAAAGGTCAGATTCTGCTGGATGCGCAGCACGTAGTGGTCATCGTAGCGCGCCAGCTGCAGCGAGTGGCGATGGCTGCGCCAGAGGCTGAACGCCATCTGGGTGGCAAGACCAATCCCGATCCCCGCCAGCATGCCGCAGGCGATAATCCCGCCGATGGTGGCGAGGAACGGAACGTACTGCGCCGCACCCTGGCGGAACTGCTCGATGAACAGCCGCGGCGTCGCCAGCTTATAGCCGGTATACAGCAGCACGGCGGCGAGGCTGGCGAGCGGGATCAGGGTCAGCAGACCGCTAAACCACAGGCCGCAGATCAACAGCAGCACACCGTGGATAAAGATCGACAGTTTGCTCTGCGCGCCGTTGCTGACGTTCACCGAGCTGCGGACGATCACCGCGGTGATCGGCATCGCCCCCAGCATGCCGGAGAGCAGATTGCCGACGCCCTGGGCGACCATTTCACGGTTCGGCGAAGGCGGCGGATTTTGCGGGCGCAGCTTTTTCAGCGCCTCCTGGCTGAGCAGGGTTTCGAGGCTGGCGACCAGCGCCAGGGTTACCGCCACCACCCACACCGACGGATTGCGCCACGCGCTCCATGCGGGAGACTCCAGCTCGCCCAGCAGGTCGCCGAGGCTGCCGAACGCCGGCAGGGTAATACGCGGCAGGGCGGCCAGCTGCTGCGGCGCAAAATGGGTCAGCAGTAGGGTGGTCACGCAGCCGAGCAGGACGGCGATCAGCGGCCCGGGGATCCAGCGCAGGCTCTTCACCCGGCGGATAAGCGGCGAGCCCCAGAGCCAGAGCACCAGCAGACCGCCCGCGGCGACGGCCATCGCAGTGACAGAGAAAGCGGCATTGCCCTGAACCACTTCGGCAAGCCCGGTCTCTTCCGCCGTGCCGAGCGCGACGGGGATCTGCTGCATAATCAGCAGGATGCCGATCGCCGCCAGCATACCTTTGATAACGCTGGCGGGAACCAGCGAGATAAAGCGCCCGGCCCGCAGAATGCCGAACAGCAGCTGCAGCGCGCCGGCCAGCACCAGCGCCATCAGGAAGACGGAGAAGGAACCCAGGGATTCAATGGCGGCGACGACGATGGTGACCAGTCCGGCGGCGGGGCCGCTGACGGCGAAGCGGGAGGGGCTGAGGGCGGTGACGACCAGGCCGCCGATGATGCCGGTCAGCAGGCCGACGAAGGGCGGTAAGCCGCTGGCCTGGGCGATGCCGAGGCACAGCGGCAGGGCGACAAGGAAGACGACGATGCCGGCGAGAGAGTCCTGACGAAGCGTATTCATGGGGCGTGCTCCTGCGGTGAGAGGTGTTCGACGAGGGTGCTTAAATGGCCGGAAGCCAGATCGTAGACGCAGCCGTGCAGGCTGAGCGGCCGCCCGCTGGCGAGCACCGTCTGCACCGGCTCACTCTCCAGCAGACGGGCGAACTGGGCGCGAACGTTGGCTTCCACCAGGGCGTCCAGCATACGGCGAGAGCGCTCCGCGTCGGCGCTGGCGGCGGGGGAGGCCGCAACACAACATTCATCGGCGATCTGCGCCATTTCGTGATGCAGGGTGTGGCGCAGCTGGCCGATGCGGCGAGCCAGCGCCGAGGACTCCTGCGCCAGCGGCAGAGTGGGCAGGGAGAGCGCCGCCTGCACGCCGCCGCAGCCGTAGTGGCCGCAGAGCACCACCCGCTCCACCTCAAGGTAGTGGAGGGCATACTGCAGGACGCTCATGACGTTGTCGTCGGCGGGGTCGAGCATATTGGCGATATTGCGGTGGACAAAGAGCTCGCCGGGCTGGCTGCCGGTGAGCACCTCGGCGGGCACGCGGCTGTCGGAGCAGCCGATCCACAGCGAGTGGGGCCTCTGCCCGTCGATCCATTTTTCGAAATAGTCCGGATCATGCTGACACTTCTGCAGCGCCCAGCTGCGGTTGCGGGCCAGCAAAGGTTTTAACGTCGTCACAAGTATTCTCCTGAGTTAATTCATCGAGTGAATATGTCCATCAAGACTCGTACAGCGACTAGTAAAAATAGTGTTTACCGGAACCCTTCACGCCTGAGGAAAATCCTGGAATAAACGGCAAAAAGAAAACTTTTCATTAATGTAAAGTTATAAAAATATTGATGAAATTAATATTCTGCTGCGGGGCGAGTGAATAACAAAAAGGTATTGGTTAAAACTTTCTGGAATATATGGGAACTGTCTCTTATACACATCTGACGCTGCCGACGACTAGTCGAGTGTAGATC
>ENA-OZHW01000856-OZHW01000856.1-human-gut-metagenome-genome-assembly--contig:-NODE-856-length-12127-cov-10.329026_pt1 | contig 12127 bp, 9 predicted proteins | sample MGYA00244050_ERZ653694 | MGnify/ENA primary metagenome ERZ653694 (study PRJEB26926, sample SAMN06165242) | human gut metagenome | biome: ENVO:00009003; feature: ENVO:2100002; material: ENVO:00002003...
TTCTGTAATAATTTGATAATAATTAACTCTAATAAATGCCATCATACTCAAAATTCTGATAATCATAATCGTCATGATCAAAAGAATCATAATCATAATCGTAATCCTCATAGGAATCGTCATCATTATAATACTCATAACCATTGTCAAAGCCCTTCATGAACTCCTTTTCTAAATCTGTGCTTACATTTGCGCCTGCCACAACCCAGAATATGATGCTGACTATAACTGAGATAACTGCTGTTGCTATACCAACTATACCAAACACCTTGTTGTTGCCCTTTATGATATGTATAATACCAAAAATGATAGCAAGCAGTGCTGTCACATAATTGATGCATGTACAAAACAGTACAATAGATGCGATTCCAAGTACCAGAGAAGCTATACCAAAGCCATTGCTGTTCTTTGGCGGCTGGTTGTATGGATTAGCTCCATACGGCGACTGATTGTAGGCAGTCTGTCCGTATGCGGTCTGATTGTAGCCACCCTGTCCGTTTGGCTGCTGGCCATACTGCGTCTGTCCGTAAGCTGACTGATTAAATGAGCCCTGAGCATTTGGATTCTGGTTGTATGTACCCTGGGCATTTGGATTCTGATTGTATGTACCCTGAGCATTTGTATTCTGATTGTATGTACCCTGATTTGCATAACCATATGCACTGCCCGGATTATTGACATATCCGTCTGTGCTGCCTGTCTGGTCTGATGACTGTCCATATGCATATGCATTCCCACTTTCCTGCTGGGATGCAGACTGATTATATGTGTCTGTCAGCTGACTGTATGTGTCCTGCGGCTGGCTGTATGTGTCTGAGCCATTTGCTGTGCCTGACGACCGGTTGTCATTGTTCATATAATTGTTATCGTCCATAACTTCCTCCATATATCCTATTGTTTATGTAGCCATTGTGTTAGAAATATTTTATCATATATTACGATAATGTAAATATTTTTATCATAAAAAATGGTGATTTTTGTCTTCCGAGCTTTGATTTGCGCTTGTTTTCATACATCCTGTCATCAGCAATACGATATACGGCACGTAGGCCAATATTCACTGCCTTAAGCTTATTTTTCCTCATTTTGCTCCTGGGTTGAAAAAATTCTCCTTTCAAATAAACATTTACACAAAAACACCCGGCAGTTATCCTGCCGGGCATCCTGTAAAAAAATATTTATTCTTTAACTCCACCAAGTGTAAGTCCTGTAACAAAGTATTTCTGTAAAAACGGGTAAATACATATGATCGGAAGCATTGTTATAATTGTTGCTGCGGCACGAACTGAGGTAGGTGTAACTGCGCCTACAGCATTTTTCAATGTTTCTGCTGATCCTCCCTGATTTGTTACAGCTGAAAGAAGCTTCATAAGCTCATACTGTAATGTAGTAAGCTTTGTACTCATACGGTTATAAAGCATTGCATCAAACCATGAGTTCCACTGTCCTACTGCTACGAATAAAGCTACTGTCGCATATACCGGTTTGCAGAGAGGGGAATAAATCTTCAGAAAAATGGTGGTATATCCTGCACCGTCAAGCTGCGCTGATTCCTCTAAGCTGTCAGGGATTCCATTCATATAGGTCCTGATAACAAGCATGTTAAACGCACTGACCATTCCAGGGACTACATAAACCCAAAAACTATTGGTAAGCCCAAGTCCCTTGTACAGGAGGAAGACAGGGATTAATCCACCATTGACATACATTGTGATAACCCAAAACAGGGATAAACCTCTTTTGAACAAAAATCTTTTTCTGCTGACTATAAAAGCAAGGATTGCATTTGCCACCAGTGCTAAGACTGTTCCAATTATTGTTCTGGCAACAGTAATATATGCTCCTGTTATAAGATTATTTTTTTGCAAAACCGTTATATAATTCTTCCAGGTAAACTTTCTTGGTAAGAGGTAAATTCCACCTCTTAATGCATCTGTACCATCATTAAGCGATATCGCAAGTGTATTAAGCACCGGATAAAGCGTTATGATCACAAACAGTACCATAATGATGCCATTTACAATTGGAAATATACTTATCTTCTTTTTCTTTTTGCTCTTTACAGAGCCTGCTGTTATATCTGCCATCGTACAAGACCTCCTTAAAACAACTGCTCTTCACCATTATGTTTGGCAATTCTATTTGCAATAAATATAAGAATTATACTTACCACACTCTTGAATATACCTGCTGCGGTACCTATTGCATAATCTCCCTGGCTTATGCCCCATTTAAGTACATAAATATCAATAGTCTGTGATACATCCTGTATCAGACCGTTTCCTAAGAGATACTGTATCTCAAATCCTGCATTTAAAACATTACCTACATTCATAAGAAGAAGGATTATAATAGTTGGTTTGATTCCCGGCAGTGTTACATACTTGATCTTTGCCCAGCGTCCCGCTCCATCAATAGATGCTGCTTCGTAAAGTGAAGGATCTATTGATGTAATGGCTGCAAGATATATGATTGCATTCCATCCTGTTTCTTTCCATACATTGGCAAATGCCACTATCGGCCAGAAATATCCCGGATGTGCGAAAAAGTTTATCGGTTGGTCTATAATATGCATATTTACAAGGAGCTCATTTACAATACCTGTTCCTGAAAGCATATCGTGTAAAATACCTGTTACAACGATCCATGAAAGGAAATGTGGAAGATATGATATAGTCTGTACTACTTTCTTTCCACCCTTTGATGCAATCTCATTCAGTAAGATTGCAAATGCTATGGCTGTGACAAAAGTTACAACCAGATTGATAACACCCATTGCAAGTGTATTTCTTATAACACGGATAAATGTCATATCCGAGAACAGCATCTTGAATTTGTCCAATCCAACAAATGTAGAATGGAATATACCAAGTCTTGGTTTGTAATCCTGAAATGCCATTGCCCAGCCAGCGAGCGGTAGATAATAGAATATAACTCCATATGCCACCATTATTGCTGCCCAGAACAGCAGCACTTTCTGACGTTTGACTTCTTTCCATGTGATTTTTGTTCTAGGTTCTCTGACCTTCTCTTTTTTGTTTTTTCTCGTTAATGACATGACACCACTCCTTAAAGTCAGCAGGCAGATAAAACGCTATTATATCTGCCTGCCTTAAATTTCATTTAAGCTTTATTTGAATTTAGCAGCCTGCTCTAATCTTTTATCAAGCTCGGTCTGTAATTCACCCAGGAAATCCTGTGGATTACATGCATTGTATTTATCCATGTATGTATCCCATGCACTGTCAAAGTCTTTTGCCATAACAACCTTTGGAAGCTCCGCATGCTTAAGTTCGCCAATCTTTGTCCAGGCTACTCCACCAGGAGTGTCTGTGGTAAAGTTGTTAGAGAATGACCACATCGGATACCAGTCTCCAGGTGCATTGTTTGTTCCAAGCATTTCAACGTATGTCTTAACACCATAGGCATCGAAAACCTCTTTTACATCACTGTTAAGACCATCATAGAACTCTCTTGCCTGTCCATCAGGTTTGTTGGCATTGATTCCATCATCACTTGTTCCACTGTACTGTGGGAAGTATGAGTATGGGCATGAATGAGAGGCCTTGTATGCTGTATCAGAAGCCTTCTTTCTCTCATCTGCTGTTTTGTAGAACTCACCATTCTCATCTACTTCATAGTCAGTACCCTTGACACCCCAGTATCTGAGATTGTGGATATCCTGATCAAGAAGATCATTTACAAACTTCATGGCCGCATCTACATCATCACAGGATGTTGTAACAGCAAGACCTGTTGACGCGTTGAAAGCGCCGCCTGCATTGTGCCACTGATTGTCACGGCCGTCGATTGTTACAGGTACTGGAATGTAATCGCATCCCTGCTCATCAAGGCCTGCCTGTTTAATTGCATCACCTGCTGTGTATGCAAAATCCCACCACTGGTCAATCATTCCAAGTACACGTCCTGTAGAAAGCTTAGAGATATATTCATCATATGTCTGTGTGAATGACTCAGGATCTACAATTCCCTTATTATACTCTTCATTGAGCTTCTTGAAATATTTAACTGCTGTATCAGATGTATTATAGTCAAGTACTTTCTTTGTATCAGGATCTACCATACATGATCCATCGTTTGGATATCCGTCAAGGAACTGTGGTGCATTCTCAAGACAGAAATATCTCCAATCTTCACAAAGGATTGTATATGGAATATTTTCTGTTCCATCAGCCATTGTTGGATTTGCTTCATTATATTTCTCGATGAGGTCAAAATACTGATCCAGTGTCTTGATCTCCGGATAGCCAGCCCATTTAAGTACTCTTGCCTGGATCCAGAATGCCTCGTCATTGTGTGTGCAGACTTTCTCGTCTCCCTTTATGCAGCTAAACTGTGGTATCCAGTAGATATGTCCGTCATCCTGACGAAGTTTTTCCCACTCAAGTTCTGTGAAAAGATTTTTGATGTTTGGATATTTCTCGATGTAGTCATCCAGTGGAACAAGTGCGCCTGCATCATATAACTGCATCTGTCCATTTGAACCGTCAATGAAATCAGGATACTCGCCACCTGCGATCATTGTTCCGACTGCCTCATCTGCTGTCTGTCCGGTAAGCCAGGTTTCCTTTACCCTTACACCTGTCTTTTCCTCGATGATCTTCTGGATTTCATTATCATCATTGATTTCAGATCCCGGTACAGCAAAGAATGCATCAAACTCTTTCACACTTCCAGTTTCAGTGCCACCTTTTTTGCCACTATCATTGCCACATCCGGCAAACAGTGTTGCTGCCATGGTAGCCACAAGCAGCATGCTTACAAATTTTTTTCTTCTCATATTGTAATGTCCTCCCTTTTGATAACTTAATTTTATACTTTTTAAGTTTTCAAACAATCGGAGTAACTATAGTCAAAAACAGGGTAAACTATAGTTTCTCGAAAAAACTATAATTTACCCTGTTTTGCAGTAATATATATTATTCTCCACTTTGCATCTGCCGTCTGAAACGCGCCGGTGTGCAGCCTTTTACCTGTATAAACCTGTTCACAAAATAATCCATATCATGATATCCGACTTCCTCTGCTATCTGTATTATCTTCTTATCAGTCCTAAGCAGAAGCTCTGCCGCCCGTTCCATCCTGTAATTGTTCAGATAATCCTTAAAGGACTGTCCGTATTTTTTTCTGAAAAGCTGCCCTAAGTATGCACTGTTTACATAATACTTCTCACTCAGGCTCTTAAGCGTGATGTTCGTGGCATAATTGTCTCTTACTTCCTTTTCTACCATGCCGATCACACCTCTTGACACATTTTTTCTAAGCTGCGACAGATAATCACCATACTCACAGCAAAATCTTGTCATATGTGCACGGCTTCCCCTCTCAATACCGGTCTTAAAGCTGCTCTCACTTATGAGTCGCAAAATCTCCTGCTGATTTACATTATCATCCTGCTCACTTGCCAGGTGTATGAACTGAAACAACAGATAATTGATATTTAAATTCATGCTTTCCCCATTCATACCCATGCTGGACATCTCATCATAAAATGTGGCAACTGCATTTCTTATCTCAACATGGTTGTTCTGTTCCACTGTCCTAAGCAGCTCATCCAGACTATCTTTACAAAGCACTATTCCATCTGCCGATATCTTTACTTCATCCTCATAGTAATATATGCTCTTTACTATGCGAAATCCCTGAAACGACCTGAGCATACATGCATTGCCGTATGATCTGGCTATCTTTGATATATCTGATACTTTTCTTCCGACCAGCATAACTATATTCTTTTGTGTATTATCACATATATACCTTCTCAGATCCTCCAGATATTTTCTCTCGGTTTTTGCGGCTTCCTCTGCCATATAATCTGAGAATATAAAGCCTATGTCATACACTTTTTCATTTACAGATACATCAAATACACAATGTGCCGAATCAGCCCCCAGAAAAGCAACACAGCTTTCGTACATCTTGCGCTGTAAGCTTCTCATATCACTATCGAGTATCTCATCACCTGCAGGAAGCTGCTCCAGCTGTATTTCAACATACCTTGCTCCACCCTCACACCTCATATTTTCTTTTACATAGTTCAGGTTTACTTCATCATATTTGCCCTGTATCAGAGATATCAGGTGTCTTGCAAGGTATGCCTGTTTCATCTTTTTGTTATCCTCGTTGATCTGGTTTTTCTCGTTTTTGAGCACAAGAACCTTGTTTAGTACCTTAAGCAGCATCTCCTTATCCACCGGCTTTAGTATGTAATCCGTACAGTCATTCTGCATGGCCTGCTGCGCATAGCTAAAATCTGCATAACCGCTTAATATCACAAAATATACATCTGATTTTTTATCTTTTCTCAAAGTCTCAAGCAGCTCAAGTCCTGTCATCTCCGGCATCCTTATATCGGCTATGACCAGATCCACATTCTCATTTTCCAGAAACTGCAGGGCTTCCTTTCCATTTGAGACCGTTCCTGCTATCTCAAATCCTTCATTTTCCCAATCAATGATCACCTTAAGCCCCTGCATTATGAAAGGCTCATCATCCACCAATAATACTTTAAGCATTTTAAATCTCCTATAAATATGTTTCCGGTATTTTTATCATCACAATCGTACCGCAGCCTTCCTCACTGTCCACATCAAATACTGCTTTAGATTCCGTTACCATTTTGATACGCAGGCAGGCATTTATCACGCCCACTCTGCCACCGGTCTTTAACATATCGATATCTGCATTTTTCATGTTACTTTTCATTTTTTCAAGAGCATCCGGATCAATTCCGCTGCCTGTATCCTCAACCTCTATATGCATGAACCCGGCTTTTTTGAATATACGCACAAATATCCAGCCCGGAGCAGCTTTACTTTCTATGCCATGCACACAGGCATTTTCAACAAAGGTTACAAGCGTAAGTTTTGGCACCTGACATTCCATGCAGTCTGCTTCTATATCTATGTTATAGTTCAGCCGCTCGCCAAACCGGTATTTCTGCAATGCCAGATAGGCTTTTACAAATTCACATTCCTTTGCAACGGTTACAGCATCATTTCCCCACTCCACATACTGTCTTTGCATGATGGCGAGTTTTTCAACCATATCAGCCGTCTCATTTTCCTTTTTCAGCAGACTGTGCATTCGTATGCTCTCAAGCGCATTAAACAGAAAGTGCGGATTTATCTGGCTGTGCAGTGCAAGAAGCTCTGCATTTTTCTGACTTACAAGCATCTCCTGCTCTTTTAGCTTATTCTTATATACAGTCTGGATCAAGTCATTTGTGCGGCTTACCATCCTGTTGTAATTTTTTATCATGCTGCCGATCTCATCTTTGCTCTCCCTGTCAGTCATAGATACAAGCTTTTCGCTGTCAACTGACTTAAATACCTTTGAAAGCTGTAATATCCTGCTCGTAAAGGAATGGTTAAAGATACGTAACAGACAAAGTGGAAAGAATACATTTATAAGCATCAGAAAAACAATAATCGGTGCATTGTGCATAAGCATGCTCCATATATTACTGCGTGTCTTAAACACATATATATCAAGCTCACAGCCATACAAAGAGAGCTTCTGCCTGTATACGGAGTCGCTTATTTTCCCAATCTCCTCCAATGTCTTAAATGGTTTGTTGACTCCACTGTAGGCCCCATTTGACAACACTATGTCATCTCCATGGCAGATAAGCACTTCATTATCATAATTCATATTCTTAAAAGTACGCATCATGCTGCCATAATTAAACTCTATCTTGAGTACCTTTTCGATATCAGATGAGTAAAAATCCAGCTTTTTCATATAAATCATATGTCTTTCATCTGACAATCCGGCTACGCCTTTTTCATATACAAAAAAGAGTCCTCCGCTTTCCTTCTGCTCCAGAAGTCTGTAAGAATCCGTATTTCTTACAGCAGACATATCATTTACTTTTCCGCCATTTACTATTGTAGGATTGTCAGCATACAGGAAAAATACTATATTGCTCATTCCAAGTGTGTTTTCAAAAAGTGTATCCTGAAAGAAGCTCTGATACTCTGATACATACTCAGCAGAGCTTGTGTATTCCTTTGATATAAAATCGTCTATGCGCTTGCTGGTGTAGATACTCTTAGCTGCCTCTTCTGCGTTATTGACCATGCTGTTCAGATTATATCCCACAGCACTTGCTATGCTCGACATTTCATGTCTGCTGCTTTCTTTTTCAGCATTTTCTACGATGGAAAGCACCACTGCATCAGTCACTATGAGCGGCAGCATGACACAAAGTACATAAAATATGTAGAATTTTTTTCTGAGTGAATAATCATCAAGCTTTCTCTCAATGGCATTCCATATTGGTCTTCTCATAAACAATTCCTCTGAAATCACTTAAAGGAGCCGACATATGTCCGCTCCTAAAGTCTGTTTTAACTTGTCATTAATTATAGAATAACATATTTATTATTAATAATCTACCCCTGTTTTCTCTCCACATCTTGTTATATCAATGCGCTCTGTCCGCTTGCCTGTGAGCTTTGTGCTTCTGTCATCAGGCTGCTGTCCTCCTGCGGATATCTCATAAATTCCCGGCACAGCTACACAGCTTCCATCCTCTTCTATCACAGCAAAGTCCCTTGGCGAAAGAGTCAGCTTTACTTTCTTAGTCTCATATGGCTCAAGCTTTACAACCTCAATCCCCTTTAGCTGATATCCCGGCTCATACTCTGCAGCATCAACGTGCCTGATATAGAGCTGAACTATCTCATTTACAGTATATCTGCTGTCATTTGTCACATTTACAAACACCTCGACAGATTCGTTTACATCACTTTCTGCTTTATCCACTGACATTCCATCATAGTTTGTCTCACCATAATGCAGTCCATATCCAAATGGATATAACACATTCTCATTTGTATAGCGGTATGTCCTGTGAGCCATTGAATAATCCGTAAACTCCGGGAGATTTTCGGTGCCCTGATAAAATGTAACCGGCAGTTTTCCACTCGGACTATACTCTCCGAATATAGCTTCCGCAACAGCCTTTCCGCCTCTGGCTCCCGGATACCAGCTGTCTATAATGGCATCCACATGCTCTTCTGCCCAGGAAAGATCTATCGCACTTCCTGCTGACAGCACAAGTATTACCGGCTTTCCTACTGCTGCAACAGCCTCTAAAAGTTCCTCCTGAAGTCCCGGAAGCATAAGTCCCAGCTTGTCACCGCTTGCATATTCATTTCCGGCATCACCCTCTTCACCTTCTATAGTTGCATCAAGTCCAAGACACATTACGACCACATCTGACTGTTCTGCCATGATGAGGGCTTCCTTAAATCTGTCCTTTTCCTCTGCAAGTCCCTGTACTTTGTCCTTGTACAGATGGCAGCCCTCTGCATAAAGCACTCTTGTATCCTCTCCAAGATATTGCTGCAATCCCTCAAGTGGAGTGATATATCTTGATGAGGTACCATAATAATTTCCTATAAGCGCATCCCTGGAGTTGGCATTTGGTCCGATAACCGCAATAGTTTTAACATTTTTTCTGTCGAGAGGCAGGAAATTGTCCTTATTCTTTAAAAGTACAAGACTTCTTCTGGCAGCCTCCACAGAAAGCTCCACATGCTCCTTACATTCTACAACCTCATACGATATGTCCTCATATGGCGATGGATAATCCTTCATCATGCCCAGACGAATACGCACCTCCATCAGCCTTTCTACTGCTGCCGTGATTGCCTCGTCTGAAACCAGTCCCCTGTCATAAGCATCCTTAAGATGTAAAAATGCACTTCCACAGTTTAAGTCACAGCCGTTGTTTACAGCCATAGCAGCCGATTCCTCAACTGTATCCGTCACATGATGGTGTTCGTGGAAATCAAGTATTGCCCAGCAGTCTGACACCACATGACCTTCAAATCCAAACTCGTCACGCAGTATATCCTTAAGCAGTGTCCTGCTTCCGCAGGCAGGTTCTCCATTTACCCTGTTGTAAGCCCCCATGACAGCCTCAACCTTTGCATCCTTTACACACCGCTTGAAGGCATACAAATATGTATCATACATATCATGCTTTGATGCTTTCGCATCAAACTCATGTCTTATGGCTTCCGGACCGCTGTGTACCGCAAAATGCTTTGCACATGCTGCCGATTTTAAGTGATCCGGATCATCTCCCTGCAATCCCCTTATATATGCGCAGCCAAGCTTACCTGTCAGGTACGGATCTTCCCCGTATGTCTCATGTCCCCTGCCCCATCTTGGATCTCTGAATATATTTACATTAGGTGCCCAGAAGGTAAGTCCCTTGTATATTCCGTGATCACCCTTTTTTGAAAATTCATTGAACTTTCCACGACCCTCTGTTGATACAACATCTCCTATCTTTTCTATCAGGTCAGTATCAAAAGTTGCCGCAAGACCTATCGCCTGAGGAAATACTGTAGCAACACCGGCTCTTGCTACTCCATGAAGAGCCTCATTCCACCAGTTGTATTCCGGTATCCCCAGTCTTTCTATAGCCGGTGACTCATACAGCATCTGACTTATCTTCTCATCTATTGTCATCTGCGATACAAGTTTTTTTGCATATTCCATAGTTTTTTTACTCATAGTGACTTCTCCTTTAATTTATATAATGATTTTACCAGATTCATGCAGTATTTTCTTTCTACTTGTTGCCCCACAATGTCCAAAAATTGCTATTTGTGCTATAATAACTATATTCACGCAAATGCGCATAAATATCAGCCGTATGGAGACAAGTATATATGATCGAAAATCTGAATGGAATACATGAGACAGTAAAATATAAAGAAAACAGCAATGTAAAGCTTTTTATAAATGTGGAAGTAGAAGATTATCCCATTCACTGGCATACTCCCATGGAGATTATCATGCCGCTTGAAGGCAGCTATACAGTGCAGATTGGGGATGATTTGGTACATCTTAATGAGAGTGATATTATCTTTATAGCTTCCGGTGTAAAACACAGGCTTATCGCACCTGACACCGGAAAAAGGCTTATCCTGCAGATTGAGTGGTCTGCTGTCTCAAAAATAAAGGAATTAAATTCCATACTTACCCTTATAGCACCTGCTATAACGCTAACCCCGGAAACTTCCGGTGATATCCACAGCAATATCCGTAAACTGCTGCTTGATATAGCAGATGAATACCAGACCGACTCATTTCTATCAGAAGCCGTGATCTACTCCAAAATGCTTGAAGTACTTGTCCTTATTGGAAGACATCATACTGCCAGCAGTTGTCATTTTAATGTCGGCAGACACAAGCAGCAGGAATATCTGGAGCGTTTTCTGTATATCTGTGAGTATATCGATACACATTGCACTGAGGACATAACACTTGATGAAATCGCAAAAATAGCCGGATTCAGTAAATATCACTTTACCCGGCTATTTAAACAGTTTACCAATAATACCTTTTACAAATACTTAAATCAGAAAAGAATAGAACTTGCCCTGACCTTTCTGGCTGATCCCAATATATCAGTCACCGAGGCTGCAATGCAGTCAGGCTTTGCAAATCCATCCACTTTCATAAGGGTGTTCAAAGCTGAAAAGGGCTGCACCCCGACTGAATTCCGCAAAATGTTTACTGGGTGAGCATTATGTATGAAAAATCTGCATAGTTATCACTATTGCTGCCATTTGAGGATGCATACATACCGACCGTACAGCCCACAAAGCCACCTGCTTCTTCTGTGGTATATGGCAGCAGACTTATTTTTTCTGCGACTTTTACGCTCTTTTCGGCCGTACCTATCCATATAGATGCTTCCTGTTCCTTACAGATCATACATATATTCCACAGTGGATTTTTTTCTGTAATGCTGTACTCCATAATATCTGCCACTGCTATCTTTTTGTCAGTTCCCTTAATATGTGTAGTCACCACAAATACCAGCCTTCCGGCTTCCATTGTTATCTCAGCGCGAAGATGATTCTCATTGTTCTGGAAAAGTACAAGTCCTGCCGTCTCATTATCCGACTGTGGGATAAAACGCACTGCTGTCTTTACCGAAAACTCATAGCCCTTCTGTCTTAGTCCAAGAAATGCGCTTGTGCCAAGATCAGCGATCTGCTCTTTGTTTGTGTACAGTCTCAGTACTCCCGGATTTTCCTTAAGCTGTCTCTTATACACATCTGACGCTGCCGACGAC
>ENA-OZHW01000925-OZHW01000925.1-human-gut-metagenome-genome-assembly--contig:-NODE-925-length-11469-cov-7.677326_pt1 | contig 11469 bp, 9 predicted proteins | sample MGYA00244050_ERZ653694 | MGnify/ENA primary metagenome ERZ653694 (study PRJEB26926, sample SAMN06165242) | human gut metagenome | biome: ENVO:00009003; feature: ENVO:2100002; material: ENVO:00002003...
CGAGATGCAGCGTAGTCTCGTGGGCTCGGAGATGTGTATAAGAGACAGGTACAGCCCCAACGGGCAGCGCCGCCAGCGTGACCCGGAACACACCGCCAAGGTGGACCACAGCACGGCAGGTGCGAAGGCGGCGGCAGATTTGGACGATATGCCCGCGGCGTTTGCCATTGCGGGGCATCACGGCGGTCTGCCCGACTTGGGAACCCGTCTCAGCCTCGATGATGGCACATTGTGCGCACGGCTGAACAAAAAGCTGACCGGCGGCGACGATCCCTCCGCGTGGCGCAGTGAGATTTCTTTGCCAACAGGCGTTCAGCCCACACCGCCGTGGCTTCCGCGGAATGATGCGCGCCTGACTGCCATGTACATCCGGATGCTGTTCTCCTGTCTGGTGGATGCTGATTTTCTGGACACGGAGCGCGCGCTCAGCAAGGCAGAAAAGCCACGCGGCATCGGCGATTCCATGCCAGCGCTGCTGGAAAAGCTGCAAGCGCACGTTGCCAAATGGCTGGAAAAGCCCAAGTCCGACCTCTGCGCGCTGCGCAACGAGGTGCTGCGGCGCTGCCTGCGTGGCAGCGAAGATCCGCAGGGCTTGTACAGCCTGACCGTCCCCACGGGCGGCGGCAAAACGGTTTCGTCGCTTGCCTTTGCGCTCAGCCACGCAGTGAAGCATGGGATGAAGCGCATCATCTACGTCATCCCCTACACCAGCATTATCGACCAAAATGCGAAGGTCTTTCGGGATATTCTGGGCGATGAGAACGTGGTGGAGCATCACAGTCAGGTGGATTTGCCCGATACGGATGCCGAAACGCCCGATGCCCTCCGCAAGCGCCTTGCCTGCGAAAACTGGGATGCCCCCGTCATCGTCACGACCGCCGTGCAGTTCTTTGAATCCTTCTACGCCGCCAAGCCCGGCCGCTGCCGCAAACTCCACAACGTCGCCAACAGCGTGGTGATTTTCGACGAGGCGCAGACGCTGCCGATTTCGCTGATGCGCCCCTGCGTCTCGGTAATCGACCAGCTGGTGCAGCATTACGGCGTCACCGCCGTTCTCTGTACCGCGACGCAGCCCGAATTGCTGTCCATTTTCAGCGGCTTCACCGCGGGCACCCGCATTCAAGAGCTTGTTCCCGACCCGGATGCGCTGTTCAGCAGCCTTCGCCGCGTCACCTTCCAGCAGGACGGGATGGTTTCGGACGAGGAATTAGCCGCGCGGATTCGTCAGGAAAATGCCGTGCTGTGCATCGTCAATTCCCGCAAACAGGCGCGCAGCCTGTACGAAGCCCTGCCGGAAGAGGGGCGTTTCCATCTCTCCACGCTGATGAACGCCATCGACCGTGAACGCACCATTGCCACAATTCGCGAACGCTTAGACAAGAAACAGTGCTGCCGCGTCATCTCCACCAGCCTGATTGAAGCGGGCGTTGACGTGGATTTTCCGACCGTATACCGCGAATTAGCCGGACTGGACAGCATTCTGCAAGCCGCCGGACGTTGCAATCGCGAGGGAAAGGAAGCGGCGCAGGACAGCATCGTCCACATCTACCAGACCGAACACGCGGTTCCACCCATCATGCGCCCAAACATTGAAAGCTGCCGCACAGTGCTGCGCCTGTATGCTGAGGACATCGGCAGCCGCAAAGCCATCCACGCGTATTTTTGCGATTTGCTCTTCAAGCGCGGCGAAAATCAGCAGCGTTCACGACCCGTTTCGTCCGAAAATGATTTACTGGATACCAGCAAAACGCTGTCATCCGAAGCAAGATTTGCTTTCCGCGAAACCGCCGAGCATTTCCGCTTTATCGATACAGATACGGTAACGGTGTATATTCCGACACCTGAAAACAGCGAGGACATCAAAGCCCTGCGTGATGGGCACTATTCGCGTGAGCTTTTCCGCCGCCTGGGGCGCTGCGGCGTGAGTATTTACCGCCGCGAGTATCAGGCGTTGTGCAGCATCGGCGGCGTCACGGAAATCACCGACGCGCACTGCGGCATTCTGAGCGACATCAAATTGTACACGCCGGAATGCGGCTTGCAGGTCAGCTGCACGAGCGGACTTGGGCTGTTCACCTGATATATGTAATGAAGAAAAGCAGAAACGGGCGGCAAGCATTGCGCTCACCGCCCGCCCCGTTAGATAATTATCTAACACAGTATTTCAACCCACAGATAGAAGCAGCGAATTACCCGCCGTTTCTATCCGACTTTGGCATTTTATCATCTTTTCGCTGACGTGTCAAACCATGCTTAATAGTCTTGCGTTTTAATTATCTAATACAGTGAAAATCAGTCCTTGACTTATGCACTATCCTGTGCTATACTGTTCTTGTCACCTGAAAGGAGGTGGAATTTTCACGATTCCCGTTCGTTCCCTACGACCTGTCACTTGCCCACATCGGCAAGTGTTGATTTTAGCAAAAGTATGAGGAGGTGAACCAATGTCCATCAAAATGGAGGTGTGGGGCGACTACGCGTGCTTCACCCGGCCTGAAATGAAGGTTGAGCGTGTCAGCTATGACGTTCCCACGCCCAGTGCCGCCCGCGGAATGGTGGAAAGCGTATATTTTCATAATGGCCTTCGTTGGATAATAGACCGTATCTACGTCTGCAATCCCATCCGTTTCATCAACATTCGACGCAACGAAGTACCATTCAAGGTTTCCCGTGACAAAATCCTGCGTGAAGCCAACGGAAGGGCTCGTTCCTATATCAATCGAAAAGAAAAAACACAGCAGCGCGCCACCATGATGCTCCGCGACGTACACTACGTCATCGAAGCGCATTTCGTAATGACCGACCAAGCCAATCCTTCGGACAATCCCGGCAAATTTCAGGACATCGTGAAGCGGCGTCTGCGCAGCGGTCAGGCGTACATGCAGCCGTATCTTGGGTGTCGGGAATGCACGGCGCATTTCCGGCTCTGGGATGGCGGCGAAATCCCCGCCATCGACGAAACGAGGGATTTGGGCTATATGCTTTTTGATTTGGATTATTCCGACCCGGAAAACATACAACCGATGTTCTTCCGCGCGCAGATGGTGCATGGCGTGATTGATTTGACAGACTGTGAGGTGGTGAAATGATTCTGCAGTCGCTCGTGCGGTGCTATGATTCGCTCGCCGCACAGGGCAAATTGGAGCGTCCCGGCTGGTCGGTCGTCAAGGTGCAATGGGGCTTGTATCTGACTGCTGACGGGCAGGTGGAGTCGGTGGAAATGCTCGGCACAGCCAACGAGAAAGGCAAGCTGATTCCGCGCACAATGTTCCTGCCAACCCCCGCCAAACGTACCAGCGGTCACAAAGCAGCCAGTTTTTTGTGTGACAACGCCAAATACTTGCTCGGCATTACTAATGAGCCATACAGTGGTACAGGCAAGGATCCCCTCAAAGATGCTGAAATTTGTTTCCGCACAAGCGCCAAGAAGCATCATGCGCTGCTGGACGGCATATCCTGCCCGATGGCGCAGGCGATTCTCCGCTTCTTCGACACTTGGCAACCCGAACAGGCAATGCAATTTCCTGCCCTGTCGGATCATTTTGACGAGCTGTGCAAAAGTAGCAATTTAGTTTTCTGCATGACCGACGCATTCGGCGTGACCACGATGTCACAGGATATACCAGAAATTCAAGCAGTTTGGGACGAAGCTGCGAACAGCAGTACGGAAGATAATATCACGCGAGGACGTTGTCTGGTCACGGGCGAACTGGATACCATTGCGCGCCTGCACCCTGCTATCAAGGGGATAACTGGTGCACAGCCCTCTGGCGCATTACTTGTTTCCTTCAACAACAATTCCTTCGAATCCTACGGTCGAGAGGAAGCACAAGGCTTGAACGCCCCCATCGGAAATCGCGCCGCCTTTGCCTACGGCGAAGCGCTCAACTACATGCTGCGCGTGAAGGACTACCACAGTCTGCTTGGGTCTACCACGCTCGTTTACTGGGCGGAAACGGCGCAATCAGCTTATAGCGACTGCTTTGCCGCCATGTTGGGAACAAATAACGACATGACGCAGAATATGCTGGACGGCATCATGAAAGCCATCCGCCTTGGGCAGGATATTCAGTGGAAGAATGTTCCGCTGAATTCCAGCGTTCCCTTCTACATTCTTGGATTGACACCGAATACGTCCCGCTTGTCGGTTCGTTTCTTCCTGCAAGGGACGTTCGGCGATTTTGCCGCGAATTTGGCGCGTCATCAGGAGCGCTTGAACATCATTCGCCCTTCCTATGACACGCGGGAAACACTTTCCGCTTATGCACTGCTTAAAGAAACCACTCGTAATTCCGATGACGATGATGCTGCAAAAAATGAAAGTGCGAAAAAGCACATGTCTAAAAGGAAGTCAGAAAATGACGGTGAAAAAAAGTCGCTGACTTTTTCAGACATTCTCATCAGGAATTTGCTTTGCGCGATTCTCAACAATACGCCCTACCCTGTCGCGCTGCTGACGCAAACCGAATTGCGCATCCACGCGGAACAGAAGATTAACCGCGGCAAGGCAGCGATTATAAAAGCATGGCTGCTGAAAAACGGCAGTAATCCGCAATACAAGGAGGTCATCGACGTGCAACTCAATGAGCAAACAACCTATGTGCCGTATGTGCTTGGGCGTCTTTTCGCTGTACTGGAAAAAGTACAGCAAGAAGCTTATGAAAGTGCTGGGCGCAAAATAAACCGTACCATTCGAGATCACTATTTTGGTTCTGCCTGCACAACGCCCGGTATCATTTTTCACATTTTAATTGACCGTATAAACAGATATTATCTTCCGAAAATTTCTTCCGAAGGTCTCCGAATTGTCCGCGACAGGCAGATAACCGAATTGATGGGCATGATTCATGAAAGCTATCCCGCGCGCCTGAACCTGCAGGATCAGGGCATTTTCCAGCTGGGCTACTATCACCAGAAGCAGAAGTTCTTCACGAAAAAGGAGGAAAACAGCAATGTCTGATGTGATTCGCAACCGGTATGATTTCGTGGTGCTGTTCGATGTGCAGAACGGCAATCCCAACGGCGACCCCGATGCCGGCAACATGCCCCGTACCGACCCGGAAACGGGTCTGGGGCTGGTGACGGACGTGTGCATAAAGCGCAAGATTCGCGACTATGTGGCAACCGTCAAGGAGGGCGACCCGCATTTCGGCATTTACATTCAGGATGGAATCACGCTGAATCGTCGTGACAGAGACGGCTTGGATGCCTGCGGCTGTGGCAATCTCACAGATGACGACCAAAAGAGCAAGAAAAAATTGAAATCGACCGACGAGAATATTGAAGTCAAGTTGCGCGACTACATGTGCAGCCACTACTACGACATTCGAACGTTCGGCGCAGTCATGACAACATTCGTCACAGCGAAGCTGAACTGCGGTCAGGTGCGCGGTCCGGTACAGCTGGGCTTTGCCCGCAGTATCGACCCCATCGTGCCACAGGAAATTACCATCACCCGCGTCGCCATCACCACGGAAAAGGATGCCGAAAAGAAGGATACGGAAATGGGGTGCAAGTACATCGTCCCGTACGGGCTGTACCGCGTGGAAGGCTTCGTATCCGCGAATCTTGCGCGCAGGGTCACGGGGTTCAGCGAAGAAGACCTCGAACTGTTGTGGGATGCCATCCTCAACATGTTTGAAAACGACCATTCCGCCGCGCGCGGCATGATGGCAGTGCGCAAGCTCATCATCTTCCGCCATGAGAAGGAACTGGGCAACGCCCCCGCGTGGAAGCTGTTTGAACGCGTGCGTGTAGCGCGCAAGGCGGATGTAACGGTTCCGCGCAGCTTTGCGGACTACGAGTGGACGGTGGATGACGCGAATCTGCCGGACGGCGTCACCTGCGAAGTGAAGGGGTGACGCAGCAGGACGCGACCCTCTCCGCCTTGCAGCATTACGCCTACTGCCGCCGCCAATGGGGATTGATTTTTCTGGAGCAGCAGTGGGCAGAAAATGCGCACACGGCGGAGGGGCAAGTGTTCCACCAAACGGCGCATCACGGCCCGGAAGCGGAATTGCGCGGCGATACGCTGATTCTGCGCGGACTGCGGCTGGAATCCGCCCGCCTGCACCTGCACGGCGTCAGCGACGTGGTGGAGTTCCACCGCAGCCCCGGCGGTGTTGCGCTGCACGGACGCGAAGGGCTGTGGCTGCCGTACCCGGTAGAATACAAAAAAGGGTCAGACAAAACGCAGGATGCCGACGAGGTGCAGCTGTGCGCACAGGCGCTCTGCTTGGAGGAGATGCTCTGCTGCGCCATCCCGGAGGGCAGCTTGTTTTATGGCGAGTCCCGCCGACGGACGCGGGTTGCGCTGGATGAATCCCTCCGTGCGCGGACGTTGTCGCTTCTGGCGGAACTGCTGGAGAATCAGGCGCGCGGACATACGCCATCCGTTCGGGCGCACAAGGGCTGCAATGCCTGCTCGCTCAAGGATGTATGCGTTCCGCGGCTCAGCCGAACCGGCAGCGTCCGCGCCTACATACACGCCCGTATTGCGGAGGATTCGTCATGAGAAAGATGCTGAATACGCTGTTCGTGACGACGGAAGATGCGTACTTGTCGCTGGAAAACGAGAATATCGTCGTCCATGTGGGCGAGGAAAAGCGCGCACAGTATCCCCTGCTGATGCTGGAGGGCATTCTGACTTTCTCCTACAAAGGCGCAAGTCCAGCACTCATGGGTGCTTGCGCAGAGCGCGGTATTGGGCTGACGTTTCTGACGCCGCGCGGGCGATTTTTAGCACGCGTCTGCGGCAGCGAGCGCGGCAATGTTCTGCTGCGCCGCGAGCAGTATCGGCGCGCCGACAGCCTATCCGCCAGCTGCCTGATTGCACGGAATTTCATCTTCGGCAAGGTATACAATCAGCGCTGGGTGCTGGAGCGTACCATCCGCGACCACGCCTTGCGCGTGAATGTGCAGGCACTCAAGGATGTTTCCGCTGCGTTAGATGCCAAGCTGCCGCAAATTGAATCAGCGGTTGATTTAGATGTGCTGCGCGGGCTGGAAGGCGACGCATCCGCCGATTATTTTTCGGTATTCGACGAAATGATACTGACTCAAAAGGCGGATTTCTTGCTGAACGGCCGCAATCGCCGCCCACCGCAGGACAACATGAACGCCCTGCTCTCCTTCGCCTATGTGCTACTCGCCAACGACTGCGCTGCCGCGCTGGAAAGCGTCGGGCTGGATGCCTACGTCGGCTTCATGCACCGCGACCGTCCGGGGCGCACGTCGCTCGCCCTTGACCTGATGGAAGAACTGCGCGCCCCGATGGCAGATCGCCTCTGCATCACGCTGGTGAACAACCGTGTGCTGCAGGACAAGCACTTCGACCGGCAGGAAAGCGGCGCCGTCTTCTTGAACGATGCCGGGCGCAAGCAGTTCTTGACCGCGTGGCAAAACCGCAAACGCGAAGAAATCACCCACCCGTTCCTGAAAGAAAAAATCATGTGGGGGCTTGTTCCCTATGTACAGGCGCTGCTGCTTGCGCGCACCCTCCGCGGCGACACAGACGGTTATCCCCCATTCCTCTGGAAATAACCCGAAAGCGAGGCGTTCCCGATGCTGGTTCTAATCACCTACGATGTTTCCACCGTCGATGCAGACGGCAAACGCCGCTTGCGGCAAGTCGCCAAGCGCTGCGTCGTCCACGGTCAGCGCGTGCAGAATTCCGTATTTGAGTGCTCTTTGGATGCCGCGCAGTACAAGCTGCTTCAGGCGGAACTTCGGCAGCTGATTGACCCGGAAGAGGACAGTTTGCGCTTTTACAACCTCGGCAATCACTACGAAAGCCGGATTGAGCACATTGGCGTGAAGACGAGCTACGCCCCGGAAGGGCTGCTGATGCTGTAAGGGCGCGCCGCGCGAATCGCCCGTGCGAAGCGCAAGCCTCCAGCCTTTTGCAGGGAGGTTCGCACCGGATTTCGCGGTTTTTCCGGCAAAATTACCGCATTTTCGGCTAAGCTGATTCTCAAAAGGACTGTTTTGTGGTATACTTTTTGTGCAAAGCCTATGATTCTGATCGACAGAATTGTTACTTTGCGCAGTCGCTCCCCGTGCGGGGAGCGTGGATTGAAATATCGCTTGCGTTATGGCAATAATAACTGGAAAGAAAGTCGCTCCCCGTGCGGGGAGCGTGGATTGAAATTCCACAATCAGGTCGCCCAGCCCCAACGTGCGCAGGGGTCGCTCCCCGTGCGGGGAGCGTGGATTGAAATTGCAAGCTGCTGCTGGGTCAGCCCGTTCGAGAGCGTCGCTCCCCGTGCGGGGAGCGTGGATTGAAATGCACCGTGCGGAGCAAGCGCTTTTGTTACGGTCGTCGCTCCCCGTGCGGGGAGCGTGGATTGAAATAAATCAAGCAGCGGGTATCGCCCCGCAGAACGGAGGTCGCTCCCCGTGCGGGGAGCGTGGATTGAAATCCGCATGTAGCGGTATTTTTTCGCGTCCCAGCGGGTCGCTCCCCGTGCGGGGAGCGTGGATTGAAATTTCCGCGTTGTAACGTCAACGGCACCGAGGACAGTCGCTCCCCGTGCGGGGAGCGTGGATTGAAATCGCGAACTATATAAAGGCTTGAAAAAATCATGCGTCGCTCCCCGTGCGGGGAGCGTGGATTGAAATGGAACTGATGAACCACAAGCAAGACGCACCAGAAACGTCGCTCCCCGTGCGGGGAGCGTGGATTGAAATGTGACGCCATTGCCGCCGAAGACGAAGAACTTGCGTCGCTCCCCGTGCGGGGAGCGTGGATTGAAATTGACGGAAAACGAACACCACGCGGAAAATCTCACGGTCGCTCCCCGTGCGGGGAGCGTGGATTGAAATACGGATACCCAGTCGTTCACGGCGAACAGCATCGTCGCTCCCCGTGCGGGGAGCGTGGATTGAAATAAATCAAGCCGGGTTCCCGGCAGAAGGAGAAGAACGTCGCTCCCCGTGCGGGGAGCGTGGATTGAAATTCCCTGCCTCTTTCGTGCCCTGCTCGTACATCTTCCGTCGCTCCCCGTGCGGGGAGCGTGGATTGAAATATCTGGGCAAGCACGACTGGCTCAAGACGCGCGCGGTCGCTCCCCGTGCGGGGAGCGTGGATTGAAATTACTATATGCGCGCGACGCAGGGCACGGAAAAGCGTCGCTCCCCGTGCGGGGAGCGTGGATTGAAATCGCTACGCAGGGCGGTGGTACGTCCCGGCGGACCGTCGCTCCCCGTGCGGGGAGCGTGGATTGAAATATCAACCCTTCGCACGGGCTTCCTGCACCCTCGCGTCGTCGCTCCCCGTGCGGGGAGCGTGGATTGAAATCGGGACCGGGACTGGCTCGCAAATTTCGCGCGGCAGGTCGCTCCCCGTGCGGGGAGCGTGGATTGAAATAAATCAAGACGGGCACACGCCCGGAAAGGACAGGGTCGCTCCCCGTGCGGGGAGCGTGGATTGAAATTGCTCCAACAGAACCCGGAGGAGGTCGTCGCCCGTCGCTCCCCGTGCGGGGAGCGTGGATTGAAATATGGTCGTGTCGCTGGTGATGAACACGGCGTTCTGTCGCTCCCCGTGCGGGGAGCGTGGATTGAAATATCGCAAGCGATTCGACGGAGGTTGCAAGCAAGTCGTCGCTCCCCGTGCGGGGAGCGTGGATTGAAATGGCACCTGATGGTTGAAGAGGCTGAATCCCTCTTGTCGCTCCCCGTGCGGGGAGCGTGGATTGAAATAAATCAAGAAGGGCTTCGCGCCCGGAACAGGAGGTCGCTCCCCGTGCGGGGAGCGTGGATTGAAATGATTACAATCGTATAAACGCATACGAATCGAGTATGTCGCTCCCCGTGCGGGGAGCGTGGATTGAAATCGGTAGTATCGCTTGTGTCCGCGCTGGTGCTGGTGTCGCTCCCCGTGCGGGGAGCGTGGATTGAAATAATTTGCCTCATGTTGGATAGGATTCTGTCCGCGATGTCGCTCCCCGTGCGGGGAGCGTGGATTGAAATTGCATCCAGTGGAGGACTGCAGATTTGCAACCAGTCGCTCCCCGTGCGGGGAGCGTGGATTGAAATCACATCCACGTCGTTTATTGACATTTTTTTGCCGTCGCTCCCCGTGCGGGGAGCGTGGATTGAAATCGTTTGATTGTGTCCGCGACGGCGCAAGCACCGTGTCGCTCCCCGTGCGGGGAGCGTGGATTGAAATGGGCAGGGTCAGCACCACCGCCTTTTGTGCATGGGTCGCTCCCCGTGCGGGGAGCGTGGATTGAAATCGGGAGGTCGAGGCATTCCGCCTTCGTCACGCGGGTCGCTCCCCGTGCGGGGAGCGTGGATTGAAATTCCACGTTGCAGAGGAACAAGACATCAGCGTCTGTCGCTCCCCGTGCGGGGAGCGTGGATTGAAATACGCCAGCCATCCGAAATCCGTAAGCGGCAAGAAGTCGCTCCCCGTGCGGGGAGCGTGGATTGAAATTCATTGTGCCGCAAAAAGCAGCAAAGTGCCATCGCGTCGCTCCCCGTGCGGGGAGCGTGGATTGAAATTGTCTGCGTAGGCAAGGAACAGATAAATCGTGTTCGTCGCTCCCCGTGCGGGGAGCGTGGATTGAAATCGCAGCACGGCAGATGGGCACTTTTACCACTACAGTCGCTCCCCGTGCGGGGAGCGTGGATTGAAATGAGCAAGGCGCACATCGCGCGGTCGTAAACCTCGGTCGCTCCCCGTGCGGGGAGCGTGGATTGAAATGAGCAGGACTATCAAGACGCCATCGGCACGCGCCGTCGCTCCCCGTGCGGGGAGCGTGGATTGAAATGGTGCGCCCTGGCAGGCGCACCGACAATGCAGAGTCGCTCCCCGTGCGGGGAGCGTGGATTGAAATCTTACTAGTACTACTAGTACTACTTATACTTGTAGTCGCTCCCCGTGCGGGGAGCGTGGATTGAAATACTCCTATCGTATGCTCGAAAGGTGGTGAGTATGTCGCTCCCCGTGCGGGGAGCGTGGATTGAAATCCTCCCCCTTAGACGGCAACCGCCGTCTTGTCCAGTCGCTCCCCGTGCGGGGAGCGTGGATTGAAATTCCATCGCCTGCATGGGGCTGGTCTACGGCGCACGTCGCTCCCCGTGCGGGGAGCGTGGATTGAAATAGCAGCGGCTCTACAAAACGCTGCAGTTCCTTCCCAGTCGCTCCCCGTGCGGGGAGCGTGGATTGAAATAATGGCGGCGCGTGGGAACTGGTTTCCTGCGAGTCGCTCCCCGTGCGGGGAGCGTGGATTGAAATGCGGTGCAGAAGGGGTGAACGGGATGGAAAGACGCGTCGCTCCCCGTGCGGGGAGCGTGGATTGAAATTACGCGGTCGGCAAGGCCGCGGGGCTCGCACTTCGTCGCTCCCCGTGCGGGGAGCGTGGATTGAAATAGGCATTCTTTTCCCCCTCCCACGGCGTTTCTTTCAGGTCGCTCCCCGTGCGGGGAGCGTGGATTGAAATCGCTACGCAGGGCGGTGGTACG
>ENA-OZHW01000930-OZHW01000930.1-human-gut-metagenome-genome-assembly--contig:-NODE-930-length-11400-cov-8.510357_pt1 | contig 11400 bp, 8 predicted proteins | sample MGYA00244050_ERZ653694 | MGnify/ENA primary metagenome ERZ653694 (study PRJEB26926, sample SAMN06165242) | human gut metagenome | biome: ENVO:00009003; feature: ENVO:2100002; material: ENVO:00002003...
ACTCGCGACCCTAACCTTGGCAAGGTTATGCTCTACCAACTGAGCTATTTCCGCGATTGCGGATGCAAAGGTAGATATTTTCCTTAAACCTGCAAACATTCCGCAGACTTTTTTCACACAGAAAAGTGTACATTTTCGCCAGGCATACAAGCAGACTTTTGATTATCAACTCATTCGCCCACGATAATCTTCATAAGAAAATTGCTTGAAAACTTCAGCTTTTCCTTCTTTTGTCCACATTGCAATGGCCGGATGGTGAATTCCATTGAACATATTCGTCTTTACAGTGGTGTAATGTATCATGTCCTCAAAGATGATTCTCTCCCCTATCTGCAGCTCATGGTCGAAACTCCACAGTCCCATATAGTCGCCGCTTAGGCAGGAGTTTCCTCCAAGACGATAGACATAAGGACCCGCATCACCCATCTCCGCTCCACGCACTGCAGGCTGATAGGGCATCTCCAGGCAATCCGGCATGTGGCACGTAAAGCTAACGTTGAGAATGGCAGTACGAATGCCGCGGTTTTCCACGATGTCCACTATCTCCGAGCTCAGCACACCGGTCTGCCAAGTGAAAGCGGAACCGGGCTCAAGAATGATTTGAAGATGCGAATAGCGCCCCTTCAAGCCTTGCAACAGACGGACAAGATGCTCTACATCATAATCCTTACGCGTCATCAGATGCCCGCCTCCTAAATTCAACCACTTAATCTGTGAGAACCAGCGGGAGAATTTTCCTTCCAAGTGCTCCAATGTGTGTTCCAGTTCGTAGGAAGAAGACTCGCAATGACAATGACAGTGAAAACCTTCAATACCCGCCGGAAGTTCTTCGGGAAGCTGGTCGGCCATTACACCGAAGCGGGTACCGGGTGCGCAGGGATTATAAAGCTCCGTTTCCACCTCAGAGTATTCGGGATTGATGCGGATACCGCAGGAAATGCCACTTCCCTCCGCCACCACTACCGGATAAAAGCGGTGGAACTGCGAAAGCGAATTGAAAGTGATATGACTGCTGCACCGCATTATCTCCGGAAAATCGGCCTCGGTATAGGCCGGTGAGTACGTATGCGCCTTACTTCCGAACTCCTCCAATGCCAGACGGGCTTCGTAGACGGAACTTGCCGTAGAGTGGTCTATATACTCCCTGAAAATGGGAAAGGAACGCCACATGGCAAATGATTTGAAAGCGAGGATTATCTCCACACCTGCGCGGTCGGCCACACTTTTTATCAGTGCGAGGTTCTTTCTCAGCAATCCTTCTTCCATAATATAGCAGGGAGAAGGGAAAAGGGAAAAGTCTTTATTTGTCATTCTTCTATCTATATTTACTATTCTAAATTGTCCGTATGTATCGTTCTAACTGTCTTTTTTTAAGATACCACGGTCCTACACTTATGCCATCATCCTCTTACAAATATCCCGTTTCTGTGTGAGACAAAAGATGCGACTATCCTATGACAGCACTTTAAAACGCGCGAAGCGCAGCAAAAGTTGTTTGTCTCCCGCATTCTTGAAGCGGATGGTGGCTTTCGCATTGTCTCCTTCGCCCTCCACTTTCAAAACTTCACCCAGGCCGAAACGTTCGTGCTCTATCAGTTGTCCCTGCTGTACACGATTGGCAGACCCGCCGGCAGAAGGCGATGTACTTGCCGTATTTGCAGAAGGCGCCACCCGTTTCAGATTACGTGGAACGGTCGGCGCAATAATCTGCTGTTTCGGTCGTACAGACACACGCTCTTTTCCTCCATACGGAGCATCTTCCCTATCAGGCGCAAAACCTCTGGCGTTCTCCCTGCGGAAAGCGGCGGCTTCCTCCTCTACCCTGCGGAACATTCCCGCATCCTGAGGCAGACGCAGGAAACGTATATCTATATCCTTCAGGAAACGGCTGGGACTGCCAAACTCCATCTTGCCATATCGGAAACGCGTCTTTGCATACGATAGGAAACAGTGTTCTTCGGCACGTGTGATGGCTACATAGAACAGCCGCCGTTCTTCCTCCAATGCCCGGGGAGAGTCACCCACCATGCCGCTGGGAAAAAGATTCTCCTCCATCCCCACTACAAACACATTCTTGAACTCCAATCCCTTGGCCGAATGTACAGTCATCAGGGTTATCTTCTCATCGTCCCCATCCTTATCCGAATCCTGGTCGGTAAGAAGGGAAATTTCCGAAAGGAAGTCACCCAACAACACGTTCGGGTTTCCTTCCTCCTGCCGTTGGGCACAAAAATCACTCATACCGTTCACCAGCTCCTCTATATTCTCCTTACGGCTCAGATTCTCGGGAGAGTTGTCCTGACACACATCATTGATGATGCCCGATTGGCGAATAATGTCGGCACCGATCTCGTAGGCATTCTTCTCCGCAGCATCTGTGATAAAGGCGGATATAAGTTCGCGGAATGCCTGCAACTTTCCCACCGTACCTTTATTGAAGTTCAAGCCATACGCCAACGGCTCACAAAGCACGGTCCACAAACTTACATTGTGCCCGGTGGCGGCAGCAATGATTTTTCCCACTGTCGTATCTCCGATACCCCGTGCAGGATAATTGATAATACGTTTGAAAGCCTCTTCATCATTGGGATTCACTATCAGACGGAAGTAAGCAATAACATCTTTGATTTCCTTGCGTTGATAGAACGACAAGCCTCCGTAAATACGGTAAGGCATACTGCGTTTGCGCATGGCTTCCTCAAAGATACGGCTCTGCGCATTGGTACGGTAGAGTATCGCAAAATCAGAGTAGGCATAGCGCTTTTCACGCCGCAGTTCAGCTATCTTATTCACCACAATATCCCCTTCTTCCACATCACTGTATGCCTGGTACACACCAATGGCCTCTCCCTTCTCCTTTTCCGAGAACACTTCCTTGCGTATCTGCCACTGGTTCTTTTCTATCAGGCTGTTGGCCGCGCGGACAATGGTCTGGGTGGAACGGTAATTCTGCTCCAGCTTGAAGACCTTCGTATCGGGATATACTTTCGTAAAGTAGAGAATATTGTCAATATCGGCACCACGGAAGGAGTAGATACTCTGTGCATCATCCCCCACCACACAGACATGCTGATGGTTCTTGGCAAGTTGCAGCACGATGCTGTGCTGTGCAAAATTGGTATCCTGATACTCATCCACCAGAATGTAACGGAACTGCTCCTGATAACGCGCCAACACCTCGGGGTGGTCCCGGAACAGCAGGAATGTGTAGAACAGCAAATCGTCGAAGTCCATCGCATCTGCCTGCCGGCAACGCTCCCAATATCTCTGGTAGATGTCGCGAAGCGCCGGAACCTTGGCTGCACGGTCTCCTTCGTAAGCCTCCTTGTTGTTGGCATAGCCTGCCGGAGAAACCAGATGATTCTTGGCATTCGAGATACGCGCCTGCACCATCCCCGGCTTGTACACTTTCTCATCCAGCCCCATTTCCTTGATAATGGAACGTATCAAGCTTTTACTGTCTGCCGTATCGTAAATGGTAAACTGCGAAGTGAAGCCGATATGCCCGGCCTCGACATGCAGAATGCGCAGGAACATGGAGTGAAAGGTTCCCATCCACAGATGGCGCGCCCTCTCCGGCCCTACCTGACGGGCTATACGCTCCTTCATTTCGCGCGCCGCCTTGTTGGTAAAGGTCAATGCCAGAATGTTCCAAGGCTGGTAGCCATTCTCCAGCAGATAAGCAATCTTGTAGGTCAGCACGCGCGTCTTTCCCGAACCGGCACCGGCTATCACCAGTGACGGACCGTCATTGTATAACACCGCGTTCCGTTGTCCTTCGTTCAGTTCCTCTATATAATCGGGCATATCCGTATAATCTTAAAATGATGATATTTTTTCTTCCTTTGTTTTTACGGAGGCAAAGATAAAAAAAGCTTCGGAGACGTACGAACATTTCTATAGGTTATAGTGTTTATATAGTAAAGTTCCAAAATTAAATAATTGAAACTTATGAATACAATATTAACGATTTTAATGATAACAGTTATGACTTACGAAATGCCAAAACTTCCCTACACCAACAATGCACTGGAACCTGTAATCAGTCAGCAAACCATAGATTACCACTACGGTAAACATCTGCAAACCTACGTGAACAACCTCAACAACCTCGTTCCGGGAACGGAATTTGAAGGCAAAGACCTGGTAACCATTGTTGCCACAGCACCGGACGGTGCCATCTTCAACAATGCAGGACAAGTGTTGAACCACACATTATACTTCTTACAGTTTGCTCCGAAGCCTGCCCACAGCGAGCCTACCGGCAAGCTGGCAGAAGCCATCAAACGCGACTTCGGCAGCTTTGAGAATTTCAAGAAGGAATTCAACGCGGCAGCTGTCGGCTTGTTCGGCTCCGGATGGGCTTGGTTGTCTGCCGACAAGAACGGCAAACTCCACATCACCAAAGAAGCCAACGGTAGCAATCCGGTACGCGCCGGTCTTGTTCCGCTACTCGGATTCGACGTGTGGGAACATGCCTACTATCTTGATTACCAGAACCGCCGTGCCGACCATGTGAACGAACTGTGGAGCATCATCGACTGGGATGTAGTAGGTAAAAGACTGAAATAAGCAACAAGGTCCCACTAAACATGTTAATGACGCATTCTTGAGCAACTAAGGTTCAAGAATGCGTTTTCTTGTTTAAAATAGCCATCTAACATATTTTAAAGAAATTCTTTGGCTTCTACCATAAGTATTCATTAACTTTGCTAAACTTAAAAGTTAAACAAAAGAAATGAAACTCATCGTAGTAACAGCACCCACATTTTTTGTGGAAGAAGACAAGATTATCACGGCACTATTCGAAGAGGGGCTGGATATTCTACATCTGAGGAAGCCGGAAACTCCCGCCATGTATTCAGAACGGCTTTTAACGCTGATACCCGCAAAATACCATAAGCGCATCATTACCCATGAGCACTTCTACCTGCAGGAAGAGTTCAGCCTGATGGGGATTCATCTAAACACCCGCAATCCCAAAGAGCCCCATGACTATTCGGGTCACATCAGTTGCACCTGCCATTCACTGGACGAAGTGCAGAACAAGAAGCATTTCTATGACTATCTGTTCCTAAGCCCGATATATAATTGCATCACAAAGTCCGGAGTCACGTCCGGCTTCACAGCCGAAGAGTTGCGGCAAGCAGGAAAAAGTAAGGTCATAGACAGTAGAGTCATGGCTTTGGGAGGCATTACTCCCGACAACATACTGGAGATTAAGGATTACGGATTCGGTGGTGCCGTTGTAATGGGTGACTTATGGAATAAATTCAATGCCTGCACCGACCGCGATTATCTGGAAGTAATCCGCCACTTCAAGAAGTTGAAGAAAATGGCTGATTGAGCCTTCTTGGACTGGCAAATCAAAATTTACCGTACTCTTTGTATTCAATACCGGCAGGCAACGTGAAATAGAAGGTGGAGCCTTCCCCTTTCTTAGACTCCACACCGATACCTCCCCCATAGTGCTCCACAATAGATTTGGTGATGGAAAGCCCCAACCCCGTACCTTTGATATTGTAGTTCATCTTCACAAACCGTTCAAAGATGGCATGTCTTCCCACTTCATCGATACCACAGCCTGTATCTGCCACATAAAAATAGAAGTTATGGTTGCTCAATCTCCTGCAACCGATTTTCACACTGCCCATCTCCGTAAACTTCAAGGCGTTCCTCACCAAGTTACCTATGACTTGGGCAAAACGCACGCGGTCTACCACCAAACGGCATTGAGGCAGCCGTTCTACAAACTCCACCTGAATGCCCGTGGGATGCGAGCGCATATTCTCCGTCGTACAGACTTCATCAATCAGCGCGTTTACATCCACTTCTCCATCGTTATATTCCAGAGTATTTGCCTCAATCTTCGAATAGTCCAGCAAGTCATTGACCAGTTGCAGCAGCGAGTCCTTGTTATCATTAATCTCCTTCAGAAAAGCCATACGGGTTTCTCTGTCCAAATTATCCATTTCGGCAAGCATAGTTGTAAAGCCTACAATGGCATTCAAAGGAGTACGAATTTCGTGAGTCATATTAGCGATGAAAGCATTCTTCAGCTGGTTGGATTCTTCGGCAACCTCATTGATGCGCTGCAACGTCTTCAACCTTTTGCTCTTGCTGATGGAAATGATTATCATGATGACCAAAAGCAGAATGACAATTATCCCAAAACTATATACCAATGCTTCATTATTCTGATAGAAGTCATTCGTCCAAACATCGTATGCTGCCGTAATTGTCAATATCATCGTTTTTTGCTTGCTTATTGGAAACTATAAAATTATGGGAAGCAAATATACTAAAGAAAATACAAATAAATTAATAGAAACTACAGTTTTTTCCAACAAAATAGGCCGCATGCCATTACCAAGTAAAGCATGCAGCCCATAAATGTCATTATTCAGTATTATTGAAATCAGCCTTCAATGGCAGCCTGCGCCGCAGCCAGACGTGCAATAGGCACACGGAACGGAGAACAGCTGACATAATTCAAGCCAACTTTGTGGCAGAACTTCACAGAAGAAGGCTCACCGCCATGTTCGCCGCAGATACCGCACTTCAAATCCGGACGGATAGCACGTCCCTTTTCAGTAGCCATGCGCACCAACTGTCCTACACCATTCTGGTCGAGTACCTGGAACGGGTCTACTTTCAGAATCTTCTTCTCCAGATAAATCGGGAGGAAGGAAGCGATATCGTCGCGTGAATAACCAAATGTCATCTGAGTCAAGTCGTTCGTACCGAATGAGAAGAACTCGGCAGAGGAAGCAATGCGGTCGGCAGTCAAGGCGGCACGCGGAATCTCAATCATTGTACCTACCTTGAAGTCGATGCTGTCACCCACTTCTTCAAACAACTGGGCAGCCTCAGCACGAATCACTTCTTCCTGCTGCTTGAACTCATACAAGATACCGGTCAGAGGCACCATGATTTCAGGATGGGTTTCAACACCTTCCTTCTTCAATTCCAAAGCAGCACCCAGGATGGCACGCGTCTGCATCTGTGTAATTTCAGGATATGTATTTCCCAAACGGCAACCACGATGACCCAACATCGGATTATGCTCACAAAGTGCCTCAACACGTTGCTGGATATACTGGAGGCTCACGCCCATCGTATCTGCCATTTCCTGCTGTCCCTTCAGGTCATGGGGAACAAACTCATGCAAAGGAGGATCAAGCAGACGCACCGTCACCGGACAGCCTTCCATTGCCTTGAAAATTCCCTTGAAGTCAGCTTGCTGGTAGGGAAGAATCTTAGCCAAAGCCTTGCGGCGCCCTTCTGCATTTTCTGCCAGAATCATCTCGCGCATGGCTTTAATCTTCTCGCCTTCAAAGAACATGTGTTCCGTACGGCAAAGACCGATACCCACAGCGCCAAAATTACGTGCTACTGCGGCATCATGAGGAGTATCCGCATTGGTACGAACCTGCAGCTTCGTATATTTGTCTGCCAAATCCATCAGTTCCGCAAAGTCACCGGACAGCTCAGCCGCTTTTGTCTCCACCTTGTCTTTATATACTTCACCGGTGCTTCCGTTCAAGGAGATATAGTCACCTTCTTTCAACAGTACACCATCCACTTCCACTGTACGCGCCTTGTAGTCGATGTTCAAGGCACCTGCACCGGACACACAGCACTTACCCATACCACGGGCAACCACTGCCGCATGCGAAGTCATACCACCGCGGGCAGTCAGGATACCTTCGGCAACTGCCATACCTGCCAAATCTTCCGGAGAAGTCTCGATACGTACCATCACCACACGCTTGCCGGCAGCATGCCATTCGGCAGCATCATCGGCAAAGAATACGATTTGTCCCGTAGCGGCACCCGGAGAAGCGGGAAGACCACGGGTCAATACCTTGGCTTGCTTCAGCGCTGTCTTGTCAAATACCGGGTGGAGCAATTCGTCCAACTTATTGGGCTCGCAACGCATCAATGCGGTTTTTTCGTCAATCATACCTTGATGCAGCAAATCTACGGCAATCTTCACCATAGCGGCACCGGTACGCTTACCATTACGGGTCTGGAGAAACCAGAGTTTACCCTCTTGTACGGTAAACTCCATATCCTGCATATCACGGTAGTGGTTTTCGAGCTTCGTCTGCAAAGCATCCAATTCTTTATAGATTTCCGGCATAGCCTCCTCCATGGAAGGATACTTGCTGGCACGTTCTTCTTCGCTTACACCGGCCAATTCAGCCCAACGTTGAGAACCGATTTTTGTAATCTGTTGCGGAGTACGGATACCGGCAACCACGTCTTCGCCTTGTGCATTAATCAAATACTCACCGTTGAAAAGGTCTTCACCGGTAGCAGCATCGCGGCTGAAGCAAACACCCGTAGCAGAGCTCTCGCCCATATTACCGAATACCATAGCCTGAACGCTTACGGCAGTACCCCATTCGTCAGGAATTCCCTCCATCTTACGATACAAGATGGCGCGTTCGTTCATCCAGGAGTTGAATACGGCACAAACGGCACCCCACAACTGCTCGTAGGCACAAGTCGGGAAGTCTTTTCCGGTTTGTTCTTTCACCGCAGCCTTGAACTTCTTCACGAGTTCCTTAAGGTCTTCCACCTCAAGCTCGTTATCCAGCTTCACGCCTTTAGCATGTTTCACATCTTCTATAATAGCCTCGAACGGGTCTACATCTTCCTTGTTCACCGGCTTCATACCCAGCACCACGTCGCCATACATCTGCACGAAACGACGGTAAGAGTCCCATGCAAAGCGTGCATTGCCCGTCTTACGCGTCAGGCCTTCCACCACTTCGTCATTCAAGCCAAGATTCAGGATAGTGTCCATCATGCCCGGCATGGAAGCGCGTGCACCCGAACGAACGGAAACCAGCAACGGATTCTCCACATCACCGAATTTGGAACGCATCAGCGTCTCCACATGGGCAATGGCCTGTTCAACTTCGTTCTTCAACAGAGCAACGACTTTATCCTGCCCCATTTCATAATATTCCGTACAAACTTCTGTCGTTATTGTAAAGCCCGGAGGAACCGGAACCCCTATAAGGTTCATTTCTGCAAGGTTAGCACCTTTCCCACCCAAAAGGTTTCTCATATCGGCCTTTCCTTCTGCCTGGCCGTTACCAAAGGTATAAACTCTTTTTTTGTCCATAATATCAATTTAAAGTTTCTGATTGTGATTTTTTCATTTTTTCTGCTCGCAAATCTAAGTATATTTCGCAGACTAGAAAACTTTTTGAGAAAAAACTTTAAGTCAAAATGCAATTTCGAGATTGCAAAATTTAATATTCCCGTTCATAGAGGGAATTTACGGAAAAATGCCTATTTTTGCCGTTGAATTTATTATACTGGTGTAAAAGTGGCAAGAAAGAGAAAAGAACTTCCCCTGTTGGAAAAGGTGGAAATTACGGATGTGGCTGCCGAAGGAAAAGCCATCGCGAAGGTCAATGATTTGGTAATTTTCGTACCGTACGTCGTTCCGGGCGACGTGGTAGACCTGCAAATCAAGAGAAAAAAGCATCATTATGCCGAGGCGGAAGCGGTGAAGTTTCACCAATACTCACCGGTAAGAGCCGTTCCGTTCTGTCAGCACTACGGTGTATGCGGCGGCTGCAAATGGCAGGTGCTCCCCTATTCGGAACAGATAAGATACAAGCAAAAGCAGGTAACGGACAACCTTACCCGCATCGGAAAAGTGGAGCTCCCGGGAATATCGCCGATACTCGGTTCCGCAAAAACGGAGTTCTACCGCAACAAGCTTGAGTTTACTTTCTCCAACAAGCGCTGGCTCACGGCGGAAGAGGTCCGGCAGAATGTGGTGTACGAGCAGATGAATGCGGTAGGCTTCCACATTCCCAACGCCTTCGACAAGGTACTGGCCATCGAGAAGTGTTGGCTGCAGGACGACATATCCAACCGCATCCGCAACGCCGTGCGCGACTATGCCTACGAGCACAACTATCCGTTCATTAACCTGCGCACGCACGAAGGGATGCTGCGCAATATGATTGTGCGCACTTCCACCACCGGCGAGCTGATGGTTATCCTCATCTGCAAGATTGAGAAGGACGAGGAGATGGCGCTGTTCAAACAGTTGCTGCAGTACGTAGCGGACACTTTCCCCGAAATCACGTCGCTGCTATACATTATTAATAATAAGTGCAACGACACCATTACCGACCTCGACGTGCACACGTTCAAAGGCAAAGACCATATCTTCGAGGAGATGGAAGGCCTGCGCTTCAAGGTGGGGCCCAAGTCGTTCTACCAGACCAACTCCGAGCAGGCATACACTTTGTACAAAGTGGCCCGCAACTTCGCAGGGCTCACCGGCAACGAGCTGGTTTACGACCTTTATACCGGCACGGGAACCATCGCCAACTTCGTGTCCGGACAAGCGCGCCAGGTCATCGGCATCGAATATGTGCCCGAAGCCATCGAGGACGCCAAGGTCAACTCGGAAATCAACGGCATCAGGAATACGCTGTTTTTTGCCGGCGACATGAAGGACATGCTGACGCAGGACTTTATCAACGAGTACGGACGTCCGGATGTAATCATCACCGACCCTCCTCGTGCGGGCATGCACCAGGATGTGGTGGATGTTATCCTGTTTGCAGAGCCGAAACGCATTGTGTACGTAAGCTGCAATCCCGCCACGCAGGCAAGGGACTTACAGCTGCTCGATGCCAAATACCGGGTGAAGGCCGTCCAGCCGGTGGATATGTTCCCGCATACGCATCATGTGGAAAACGTGGTGCTGCTTGAGTTGAAAAATCCGGCGGAAAAAGCAGAGGACTGAGTCAGCTCTTCGGGAACGTGAAAGCATAAGGGACTACTTCGGGAATGTGAGTATCACTTTGGGAAATTTAAAGGGCTACTTTGGAAGTGCAAAGAGCTACTTTGGGAACGTAAAGGGCTACTTTAGAAACGTGGAGTACTACTTTAGAAAGTAGTGAAGTATTACTTTGGAAACGTGAAGTGCTACTTAGGAAACCGAAGCAGAGATTGGGCAACCGGAAGCCGCACTCCCGAAAAGCGGTACGGCATTTCGGTAAGCCGATGCAAAGCCTTGTTTTAGAATTGAATCATTAATCGCAAATTATTATCCTCGTGGCAAAAGAAAGAATTATAGCAAGAGCCCGCACGCAATATACGGACTATATGGTAAAAGAGCCTATGGAACTGATGGAATTTCTGGCAGCGAAAATGCCGGATGCCAGCCGCACCAAGTTGAAGGCATTGCTGAGCAAGCGGGTTGTATATGTAGACAGCGTCATCACAACGCAGTACAACTTCCCGCTGAAGCCGGGTATGAAAGTCCAGATCAGCCGTGAGAAGGGACGCAAGGAGTTCAACAACAAATTACTGCTGTCTCTTATACACATCTGACGCTGCCGACGACTAGTCGAG
>ENA-OZHW01000931-OZHW01000931.1-human-gut-metagenome-genome-assembly--contig:-NODE-931-length-11376-cov-6.204841_pt1 | contig 11376 bp, 9 predicted proteins | sample MGYA00244050_ERZ653694 | MGnify/ENA primary metagenome ERZ653694 (study PRJEB26926, sample SAMN06165242) | human gut metagenome | biome: ENVO:00009003; feature: ENVO:2100002; material: ENVO:00002003...
CCTCTAGATTGAGTTAATCTCCATGTAGCGTTACAAGTATTACACAAAGTTTTTTGGGATGAGAATATTTTTTTTACCTGAACGCACTTATTTTTGATCGTTCGCTCAAAGAAGCATCGAATTGCTCAGAATCGCTGAAAAAGGCGAGTGAAAACAGCGCGCTTCCATCGGATTCATCTTAGATAATCCCTTATTAAATAGTAAATTCCGATTTGCATTTTTAATAGGAAGAGCTAATCAATGAATAAAAAAAAGCGCCCCGCGAGGCGCTTTATTAAAAAAAACCAATTAACCTGTAAATTATTACAGCACGTGTACGGAAGCGGTATTAGTCGTGCCGCTCGGCACTAATGCGCCGGAAACCATCACCACTACGTCGCCTTTACGCGCGAGGCCGCTCTTCAGCGCCAGGTCTTTGCCCAGATGATAGAAATCATCGGTAGAGGCAATCTCTTCCACCAGCTGCGGTACCACGCCTTTGCTCAGCACCAGCTGACGAGCGGTGGTTTCGTTGGTGGTCAGCGCCAGGATGGTGGCATCCGGGAAGTATTTGCGCACAGCGCGTGCGGATTTACCGCCCTGGGTGGCGACCACGATCAGCGGCGCTTCCAGTTTCTCAGCGGTTTCTACCGCGCCGCGGCACACCGCTTCGGTGATGCGCAGTTTACGGTTGTCGTTGTTGTAGTCCAGACGGCTGGTCATCACGCGGTCGGTACGTTCGCAAATGGTCGCCATGATGGTGACCGCTTCCAGCGGGTATTTACCTTTCGCGGATTCGCCGGACAGCATCACCGCATCGGTGCCGTCGAGGATGGCGTTAGCCACGTCGCCGGCTTCAGCGCGGGTCGGACGCGGGTTCTTGATCATGGAGTCCAGCATCTGGGTGGCGGTGATAACCACTTTACGCGCGCGGATACATTTTTCGATGATCATTTTCTGGGCGAAGATAACTTCTTCAACCGGGATCTCCACGCCCATGTCGCCACGCGCAACCATGATGCCGTCAGACGCTTCGAGGATTTCGTCGAAGTTGTTCAGGCCTTCCTGGTTTTCGATTTTGGAGATGATCTGGATGTTTTCGCCGCCGTGGGCTTTCAGATGCTCACGGATCTCGACGACGTCGGAACGTTTACGGATGAAGGAGGCCGCGACGAAGTCCACGCCCTGTTCGCAACCGAAGATCAGATCCTGTTTGTCTTTCTCAGCCAGCGCCGGCAGGGCGATGGAGACGCCCGGCAGGTTAACGCCTTTGTTCTCGCCAAGATCGCCATTGTTCAGCACTTTACAGATAACTTTGTTGCCTTCGATAGCGGTAACTTCCATGCCGATCAGGCCATCGTCCACCAGGACGGTGTTGCCGACGGCGAGGTCGGAGGTGAAGCCTTCATAGGTTACCGCAACGATTTCGTTGTTGCCGATGACGGATTTATCGGTAGTGAAGGTGAAGGTCTGGCCTGCTTTCAGGGAGACGTCGTTGCCGCCTTCCAGCTTGATGGTACGAATTTCCGGCCCTTTAGTGTCCAGCAGAATAGCGGCTTTCTTACCGGTTTTGCTCATCACATTGCGCAGGTTCTGGATGCGCTGACCGTGTTCCGCATAGTCACCGTGGGAGAAGTTCAGACGCATCACATTCATGCCGGCTTCCAGCATTTTGGTCAGCATCTCTTCAGATTCGGTTTTCGGACCGATGGTGCAAACAATTTTGGTCTTTTTCATGACAGTTTTAGTCTTTAAGTTGTGAAGGATATGGAATTCTCGCTCCGCGGGCGCACTGCCGGGGAGCCAAACCTGTATTACGAAAGTTGCTAAGCCACGCCCTAAGGATAGGTGACAACCCTGAAGCGTGCAGAAGAATGTGTGCTGGCGGTTCAGCCCATGAAATGTGGCAAGGTGTTATGCGTTTTATCATGCAGTCCAATGCGCTGAAACCATTCAAGAAAGAATCGAAGCGCATTATACGCTGCCGAAATCAAAAAGGAAAATAAAAACCTCGTTTCAAATTATGGACAAAACGCGTAACAAAACCGGCACGTTATGCAAAAATCTACGCAACACACTTTTTCGTCAGCGGCTATGAAAAAGGGTAAAAGAAATGGATTATTTCGCCATCATGAGCCGGTAAAATGCGTCATTGAACCTTTAAAGTGGCGATGGTTTGCGTTGTGCGGGAAATCTATCAATAATGATTTGATTGATAATGATAAAATACGAGCTAAATTCTATGGGAAATAAAGCGAAAGACGACGACCTGTACCAGGAAATGTGCCGCGTGGTGGGTAAAGTCGTGCTGGAAATGCGTGACCTGGGTCAGGAGCCGAAACACATTGTCATTGCCGGTGTGCTGCGCACCTCGCTGGCGAACCGCAAAATCCAGCGTTCGCCGCTCACCGTGGAGGCTATGGAGAAAGTCATTCATGCGCTTTCCGGGCACTGAACCCTTACGCCGGCGGGTCAGGAAATCACGAAGCGGATCACCGCCCGGACGGCAATGTCACAATGGTGAGCCACCATCGCTTCATCGTCGATGGCGGGTAGCGGATCGTCAAGATACAGGCTGCTGAAGGTGTAGAAGTTCGACACCTGATAAAAGCTGAAGCTGCTGATTAACCGGTGGACATCGCGCGCGTCGAGCCCCGCCTGAAAGACGCCCTGCTGCTGGCCGCGCAGTAAAATGTCTTCCAGAATCGACAGGGCGGTACGATTCAGCGGCTTCAGTTCACCCGAGCTTTTTAACCACTTGCCGCGCTGCATATTCTCCATGCAAATCACCCGCATATAGTCCGCATGGGTGGCGTGATAGCGCACGCTCCAGCGCACCAGCCGCACCAGCGCCTCCACCGGCGGCACATTCTCCAGCCCCAGCTGCTGCTCGGTTTCGCGGATCCGCGCATACACATGCTGCAGCACCTCCTGATAGAGCTGTTCTTTGCTTTTGAAGTAGTAAACCACCATGCGTTTGGTGGTCTGCGCCTCGGTGGCGATCTGCTCCATGCGGGCGCCTGACAGCCCGTGTTCAGCAAAGACAGCGATAGCGGCGCTGAAGATCCGCGCCTTCAGGGATTGTGCTTCATCATGGGCAACGACGGTCATGGCAACTCCTTTTTCTTGGGTGACAAAAAATACACATAATGATCACAATTTAGCAACCTGGTATGGCGCAAATGAACCAAATGATACATATTCAAGGCTTACGTCAGCTGTTGACCCGAGGACCTTATGCTGCGCTCTATCGCCACCGTTTCGATTTCCGGCACCCTGCCTGAGAAGCTGCACGCTATTGCGGCGGCGGGGTATCAGGGGGTGGAAATTTTCGAGAACGATCTGCTCTATTATACGGGGACGCCGGCGGAAATCCGCCAGCTTGCCGCCGATTTAGGGTTAAAAATCACGCTTTTTCAACCCTTTCGCGATTTTGAAGGCGCCAGTCGGGCGCAGTTTGCGGCGAATATGGCCCGCGCTCGGCGCAAGTTTGCTCTGATGCGCGAGCTGGGCTGCGAGACGCTGCTGTTGTGCAGCAATGTACAGCCGGACTGCTCGGCGGATAGCGAATTGCAGGTCGCGGACCTGCGGGCGCTGGCCACGCTGGCGGAAGAGGAGGGGATCGCTATCGGCTATGAGGCCCTGGCCTGGGGAACCCATGTGAACCGCTGGCAGCAGGCCTGGGAGCGGGTGCGGCGGGTGGACAGCCCGGCGTTGGGCCTGGTGCTCGACAGCTTCCATATTCTGGCCCGCGGCGACACGCTGGACGCGCTACCGTCGGTGCCGGTGGAGAAAATCACCTTTGTACAGCTCGCCGATGCGCCGTATATGAAAATGGATTTGCTGGAGTGGAGCCGCCACTTCCGCTGCTTTCCCGGACAGGGGGAGCTGCCGCTGGAGGCGTTTGCCGAGCAGATCACCCGCTGTGGCTACCGCGGCCCCTGGTCGCTGGAGATCTTCAATGACGGTTTTCGCGCCTCGCCGAACGGTGCGACGGCCAAAGATGGTTATCGTTCGCTGCTGTGGCTGGAGGAGCAAACCCGCCGTCGGCTCCCGACGTGCGATGCCGATCTGTTTTCACCGCCGCCGCTGCCGGTCTATCACGGGCTGGAGTTTATCGAGTTTGCCGCCAGCGCCGCCGAGGCGCAGCGCCTGGGGCAACATCTGCAGGCGCTGGGTTTTCAGCACGAGGGAAGCCACCGCTCCAGACAGGTGACGCTGTGGCGCAACGGCGGGGCGCGGATCGTCATCAACCATCAGCCGCACAGCTGGGCCGACCATTTTTATCAACGCCACGGGGTATCGCTCTGCGCGATGGCGCTGCGGGTCGGGCACAGCGCGTCGCTTGTCGCCCGCGCCCGCGCGCTGGGGTATGCCACCTGGCAGGGCGACGCCGGGCCGAACGAAACGCCGATCCCGGCGATCTGCGCCCCCGACGGCAGCCTTATCTATCTCATCGACGCCGGGGAGGCTATCTACGAGCGCGATTTTCATCTGCGTGATGGCGTGACGGTGCGCGAGGATTATCTCGGTATCGATCATCTGGCGCTGGGAATGGAGGCCGACAGCCGCGATAACTGGGTGATGTTCTTCCGTACGGTGTTTGGTTTTTCTCTTGAGCATGAGCAGACGCTGCCGGACCCGTATGGACTGGTGCGCAGCCTGGCGGTGCGCAGCCCGCAGGGCGATATCCGTCTGGCGCTGAATATTTCGCAGAGCCGGGCGACGCAGATCGCCCGCTCCGTTGCCTGCTACCAGGGGGCGGGGCTGCAGCATGCCGCCTTTGCCTGCCGCGATCTGCCGGCCGCCTGCGACCAGCTTGCCGAGGTTGCCCGCCATACGCTGCCGATCCCGGCCAATTATTATGACGATCTGCTGGCGCGCTTTGGCGGCGAGCTGGACGTCGGGCAGCTTCAGCGCCAGCAGCTCCTCTATGACCGCGATCCGCAGGGGGGAGATTTCCTGCATCTTTACACCCGGCCGTTTACCGCCGGCCGCTTTTTCTTTGAGTTAACCGAGCGCCGGGCTGGCTATGCGCTCTATGGCGCAGCGAATGCGGCCGTCCGTCTGGCGGCGATGCAGTATTGTTAGCCTGAATCAAATGGTTCATTATGCGTTAAACACAATAACAACACCCTCTGTACCCGAGACAGGAACCGACTATGAGCTCATATAGCCCTAACCCGACGGCTGCCGCCCAGCCAGCCGTCACCGTGCGCCGCTCCCGGCGGCGTATCGGCATTCTTGCGCTGTTGGCCATTGGCACCATGATCAACTATCTCGATCGCACCGTGCTGGGGATCGCCGCCCCAAAGCTCACCGCTGAGCTGGGGATCGACCCGGCGATCATGGGAATCCTCTTCTCCGCCTTCGCCTGGACCTATGCTCTGGCGCAGATCCCCGGCGGATTATTTCTCGACCGCTTTGGCAACAAAGTGACCTACTTTTTGTCACTGACCCTGTGGTCGCTGTTTACCCTGTTCCACGGCATGGCGGTGGGACTGAAGACGCTGCTGCTGTGCCGCTTCGGGCTCGGCATTAGCGAAGCGCCGTGCTTTCCGGTCAACAGCCGGGTGGTCAGCGCCTGGTTCCCACAGCAGGAGCGGGCGAAGGCCACGGCGGTGTACACCGTGGGGGAGTATCTCGGGCTGGCCTGCTTTGCGCCGCTGCTGTTCTGGATCATGGACGGTTTCGGCTGGCGGGTGCTGTTCGTCAGCGTTGGCGCCGTCGGCATTCTGTTTGCCCTGGTGTGGTGGCGCTGCTACCGCGAACCGCATGAAGATCCGCGCCTTAGCCAGCAGGAGCGCGAGCATATCGAAAACGGCGGCGGCCTCAGCGCCCCGACCGACCAGCAGGTGGCGTTCAGCTGGCCGCTGGTCCGCCAGCTGCTGAGCAAACGGCAGATCATCGGCGCCAGCATCGGCCAGTTTGCCGGCAATACCGTGCTGGTGTTTTTTCTCACCTGGTTCCCCACCTGGCTGGCCACCGAGCGGCATATGCCCTGGCTGAAGGTTGGCTTCTTCTCCATCCTGCCGTTTGTCGCCGCCGCCGGCGGGGTGATGTTTGGCGGCTGGCTCTCCGACAAGCTGCTGAAAGCCACCGGGTCAGCCAACCTCGGTCGTAAGCTGCCGATCGTTGCCGGCCTGCTGATGGCCAGCTGCATCATCACCGCCAACTGGCTGCAGAGCGACCTGGCGGTGATCCTGGTGATGTCGTTTGCCTTTTTTGGCCAGGGGATGGTGGGCCTCGGCTGGACGCTGATCTCCGATATCGCCCCGAAGGGGCTGGGCGGCCTGACCGGCGGCCTGTTTAACTTCTGCGCCAACCTCGCGGGGATCCTCACCCCGCTGGTGATCGGCTTTATCGTTGCCGGGTTCGGCAATTTCTTCTACGCCTTGATCTACATCGGCGGCGCCGCGCTGCTGGGCGTGGTGGCCTATCTGTTTATCCTCGGCGACGTCAAACGTATCGAGTTATCGCAGTAAGCAAAGGAGCAAGGCATGGTGATTAGTGGGAATACGCGGCTGATAGCGCACCTTGGCTATCCGACCGCCAGTTTTAAGGCGCCGATGATCTACAACCCGTGGTTCGTTGACCAGCAGGTGGACGTGAAGGTGGTGCCGATGGGGGTCAGGCCGGAGAACTACGCCGCGTTTATTCCGCCGCTGTTTACGATGACCAACATCATCGGCGCGCTGGTGACGATGCCGCATAAAATCGCTACCTGCGATCTGGTGCAGCGCCTGAGCCCGACGGCGGCCATCGCTGGCGCCTGCAATGCCATCCGCCGCGAGGCTGACGGTAGCCTGAGCGGAGACATGTTCGATGGCGAGGGATTTGTGCTGGGCCTGCGTCGTAAAGGGTTTAACCCGCAGGGGACGCGGGCGCTGGTGGTTGGCAGCGGCGGGGTGGGATCGGCTATCGCCGCCTCCCTCGCGGCGGCGGGGGTCAGCGCCCTGACCCTGTACGATACCCGGCCCGAGGTGGCGCACGCCCTCGCCGGGCGGCTGCATCAGCACTATCCGCAGCTCGATATCACCCTGATGCAGCCCGATCCTGCCGGACACGAGCTGGTGGTCAATGCCACCCCGCTGGGGATGAAGGCCAGCGATCCGCTGCCGCTGGACGTTGACCGTCTGGCGCCAGGCGCCTGGGTGGGGGAAGTCGTCATGACTCAGGAGTACACCCCGCTGCTGAGGGCCGCTCAGGCACGACAGTGCCACATCCAGCGCGGGACCGACATGCTGTTTGAAATGATCCCTGCCTATCTGCGCTTTTTTGACCTACCGGTAGCCACCCCCGAGCAGCTGCGGACCCTGGCAGAAATTCGCTACTGACGCGACGGCAAACCGGGTAATATAGCGCTATATCATCCGGTTTATAGCGACCTCTTATGACAAACACCACTCTCACGCTGCTGGCGGCGGGAAGCCTGAGAAGCGCTTTCCTGCCGCTGGTGGCGCACTTTCGGCAGCACACTGGCCTGGCGGTCGATGCGCAGTTTGGCCCTGCCGGCCTGCTGCGCGAGCGGATCGAAGCCGGGTCGCCGTGCGCGGTTTTTGCTTCCGCCAACGCGGCGCACCCGCAGGCGCTGCTGCAGGCGGGTCTGGCGCAGGAATGCCAGGGATTTGCCAGCAACCAGCTGATGCTGACCGCCCGGCGGTCGCCGGATAACGATGGCCTGGACTGGCTGGCGCTGCTCAGCACGACCCGCCTGCGGTTGGCGACCTCCACGCCGGGCTGCGATCCGTCGGGAGATTATACCTGGCAGCTGTTCGCCCGAATTGAGGCACGCTATCCAGGGTTGGGCAACGCGATGGCCGGGCGGGCGCAGCAGCTGGTCGGCGGCAGAGACTCACTGAGCGTGCCGCCGGGAGAGATAGCCAGCGCGTGGCTTATTCGCCAGAATCTGGCGGATCTGTTTATCGGCTATGCGCACTATGGCCCCGCGCTGGCCACCTGCGACGATCTGCGTACCCTGACCATCCCGGCGCCGTGGAATATTCGCTGCGATTACCAGCTGGCGCGTCTCAGGGCCGATCCCGCCGCGCTGGCCCTGTATCGCTTTATCCTCGGCGACGTTGGCCAGGGGTATCTTCGGCAGGCGGGTTTTATGCCGTTCAGCGACGCAGCGTAAACCCCGGCGCCAGCAGAGGGAATGCGGAGGCGGCATGGCGGATCAGGCGTACCGGCAGGCCGTACGCTTGCCGGAGATGCGTTTCGCTCAGAACGTCGGCGGTCTCGCCCGCCAGCCACCGGCCCTCCGGCAGCAGAAGCAGCGTATGGCTGGCCACCTGTAGGGCGTGGTTGGGATCATGGGTGGTGAACAGGACGGTGCGCGCCTGGCGGTGGGCGAGGTCGCCGATCAGCTGCAGCACCACCTGCTGGTTACCGAGGTCCAGCGCCGAGCAGGGCTCATCCAGCAGGATATTCTGGCTGGCGCTGACCAGCGCGCGGGCAATCAACACCAGCTGCTGCTGGCCGCCGGAGAGGGCGCCGAAGTCATCTTCGGCCAGGGCGGCAATCCCCAGCTGCGCCAGCGCCTGCTCAACCCGCCGGGCATCCTCCTCGTCCGGCTGGGCAAAGAGATCCACATGACGGGCCCGGCCCATCAGCACCACATCGCTCACGCGCCAGCGAAAAGCGGGACGAAACGACTGCGGAACCAGGGCCACGCCGCCCTCGCACTGCATCTCGCCGCCCAGCGGCGGCAGCACGCCGGTCAGGGTATCCAGCAGGGTACTTTTTCCCCGGCCATTGGCGCCCAGCACCGCCCAGATCTCACCGGGCCGGCAGGCCAGCGTGAGCGGGGCGAAGAGCGGCTGACGGTGGCCGTAGCGTAGCGCTTGCAGCGATAATGAGCTGTTCATCGGGTCGTACTCCGGCGTCGGGATTGCACCAGCAACACGGTAAACAGCGGCGCCCCGAGCAGGGCGGTGATGATCCCGATCGGGATCTCCGCCTGGGTCAGCGTACGCGCCAGATCGTCCACCACCAGCATCAGCGCGGCGCCGAGCCAGAAGGCGGTGGGCAGCAGGCGACGATGGTCAGCCCCTACCAGCAGACGGGCGAGGTGCGGGACCACCAGACCCATCCAGGCGATGCTGCCGCTGACCGCCACCTGGGCTGCCACCAGCACAGCGCAGCAAACCAGCACGCCGCGACGCAGCGCGGCCACCGGAACGCCAAGACTGCGGGCATCGCGCTCCTCCAGGGCCAGCAGGTTGATACGCCAGCGCAGCTTCCACAGCGCCCCGGCAGCCACCGCCAGGGGCAGGGACATAAGCAGTACCTTATGCCAGCTGGCGGTCGCGAAGCTGCCGAGCAGCCAGAAAACGATGTTCGGTAACGTCTCTTCGCTGTCGGCGAGGTACTGCATCAGGCTGACCAGCGCGGCGAAGAAGCCGCTGAGAATGATCCCGGACAGAATCAGCCCCAGCGTGCTGTCCCGCCCCTGCAGGGCGGCGAGGGCGTAAATCAGCCCCAGCGCGACGAGGCCGAAGAAAAAGGTCGAGGCCATCATCAGCAGACTGCCGACGCCCAACAGGATCGCCAGCGTGCCGCCGAAGGCGGAGCCGGCGGTCACCCCGATGATGTGCGGGTCCACCAGCGGGTTCTGGAACACGCCCTGCAAGGTGGCGCCGCACAGCCCCAGCGCGCCCCCGGCCAGCAGGGCCATCACCACGCGCGGCAGGCGAACCGACCAGACGATCTGCCCGATCACCCCTTCTCCTGGCGGCAGATGGACCAGGGTGTGGCCAACGGCGCTCAGGCTTAACGGGTACTGGCCGAAACAGAGCGAGGCGACCGCGATCGCCAGCGTCGCCAGCGCCAGGCTTCCCTGCACCAGCCAGGGCTGAGAGTTAGCGGGCATCTGGCATCCACGCCACGCGGTAAAAACGCTGATAATAATCCCTGGCTTTACTGTCCACATCGATGCTCTGGTAGCGCGCAGGATAGAGTTTTTTCGCCATCCACAGCTCGCCCAGCGCCAGGGCCTCCGGCATCGGGTAACCCCAGGCTTTGGCATACTCCGGCATCAGCCACACGCGGTGATGTTTCACCGCATCGATCGCCTGCCACTGCGGGTCGTTCTCTATCTGTTTGACCACCTGCGGATAACGGTCCTGGACGAAGATCACCTGTGGATTCCACTCCAGCACCTGCTCCAGCGACACCTGGCGGGCGCCTTTTACGCTGGCGGCCGCCACGTTCAGCGCCCCGGCGTGCGCCATCATCAGCCCGGTGTATTTGCCAGCGCCATAGGTATTCAGATCGGGGTTGGCCATGTACACCCGCACCCGCTGGTTCTGGGGAATATCGGCCACCGGCGCATTGGCTTGCTTGCGTGCCTCGAAGGTGTAGTGAATCAGCGCCTCGGCCTCGGGCTGGCGTTCGACCACCTCGCCGATAAGGCGGATCCCCTCCACCAGCCCGGCGTTATAGGCCTGCTCTTCGTCAGCCATGGTGGGGTTCATTTTATTTTTTTCCCCGGCGGCATCTTGACGCAGCGAGATGGCCACCACCGGGATCCCGGCCTGTTGGATCTGCGCGATCATCGCCGGCGGCGCATAGTTGGCGACGAAAACCACCTGCGGACGCAGCGCCAGCAGGCTTTCAATATTGACCTGGGTGAGATCGCCCGGGGTCGCCAGTTGCCCGATCTCGGGCATAAAGCGGGCGAACTGCGGCCCGAGCTGTTTCTTCCAGCTGCTTAAGACGCCGACGATATCCTCGGCGGCATGCAGTTGTACCAGCAGGTTGAGCGTCTGATGCTGCAGAACCACAACCCGGGTGACGTGGTCGGGGAGGGTGACCTGGCGACCCAGCTGGTCGGTGACGGTGCGGTCGGCGAAGGTCTGGCCGGTGAACAGGCTGGCGCTGAGCAGCGTCAGGCCCAGCAGTAAGGGGTGTTTTGACATGGTGTGGCCCGAATGGCGTGAAAATTCGTTGTGTATTAAATTATATAACGAAGCCGGGCGCAATGGGCGATCGCATTTATCCTCATCACGATCAGGGCATTTCGTACCACACTTCTTCCTCTTCCATGCGGGCTTCTATCTGCCTCGCCACCCTCTGCAGTGCAGGGAGATGCTTCTGCGCCGCCTGCTCAATGGTCATTGCGCTGGCGATATAGACCAGGTTCAGGCAGCCGATAACCCGCTGCTGACTGCAGACCGGCACGGCGATCGAGGCGATTTTCTCCTCCTGCCGCCAGCCGCGGAAAGGTTGTTGACTATCCGGGAATCGAGATCAATCTTACCAATTACGCAGTAACCGTTGATGGTAAGAATGTAGATATGCCACCAAAAGAACTGGAACTTTTGTATTTCCTCGCCTCTTCACCAAACCAGGTATTCACACGCTGTCTCTTATACACATCTCCGAGCCCACGAG
>ENA-OZHW01000946-OZHW01000946.1-human-gut-metagenome-genome-assembly--contig:-NODE-946-length-11256-cov-17.753683_pt1 | contig 11256 bp, 6 predicted proteins | sample MGYA00244050_ERZ653694 | MGnify/ENA primary metagenome ERZ653694 (study PRJEB26926, sample SAMN06165242) | human gut metagenome | biome: ENVO:00009003; feature: ENVO:2100002; material: ENVO:00002003...
TTTTCACGATGATTTGAATATCCTCGGAGCTATTACCCAGCGTGCCGCCGCCAAGGTCAAGGGTAACGACCTTCAGTCCGTCAGAACCCAGTGTTTCAGCGTTCAGGACTTCAAGGACGGGGCGGAAACCGAGGCTCGGGTTGGAGCCCGTAGCAGAGTTGCTGTACCAGTTGCGGGCCGAAGAGTACCCGCGGCGCGCCCGGTACGACGCGTCGACAGAAGAAACATCCTGTCCCCACAAATACATTTTATTCCAGTTTTGGATATATCCGCTGTTCTTGTTCAGCACCGCGTCCCATTCGTTGCTTTGGGGCACGCCGCGTCGGGAATCGCCCAAACCTGTAGAGTTACTTCCCACAGACGGTGCGCGCAGGGTATAGTCCACGCCGCCGCTGGCATAATTTTTGCCGAAAATCAGACTTTTCGTATTTAAGTCATCCCAGCTTACCGTATGCGTTACATTGTAGTCCGCAATAAACAGGCTGTGGGCGTATTTGTTCTGCTGTGCATATTCCTCGGTGGTCGCCATCGCAGACGTGAGCTTGTAGGCTTCTATCGTTCCCGCATAGGTAAAGGGAACATAGTGCAGGGTGCTGTCCGGTAAATTGCCGTTCACCGTGCCGGGAATGTCCTCGCCGGAGAGGTCAAAGTAATATCTGCCGCCGGGTTTGAGGGAAAACTGTTCTGATAAAGCAAACTGCGCCGTGAGCTTGGTAACGTCCGCCGGAACACGGGCACCGGGTGCGTAGAGCTTGCCATCGCTGCCAAGCCACATAAAGTAGCTGCCTGTATTTCCGTCCGGGCGGTTCAAACCGTCGGACGCAGGCGCGGTAAACTCGCTGCCGGTTTTCACGATGATGTGAATAGCATCGGAGCTGCTGCCCAGCTTGCCGCCGCCAAGGGCAAGGGTAACGGCCTTCAGCCCGTCAGGACCCAGTGTGTTGGGGTTCCGAACTTCAAGGACGGGGCGGAAACCGTGGTTCGAGTAGGATCTCGCAGCATAGCTGTGGAGCCAGTGGCGGGCCGAATCGTACCCGCGAACCGCACGGCGCAACGCGTCGAAAGAAACAGTATCCTGTCCCCACGAAAACATTTCATTCCAGTTTTGGATATATCCGCTGTCCTTATTCAGCATCGTGTCCCATTCGTTGCTTTGGGGCACGCCGGGATCGGAATCGCCCAAACCTGTAGCGTCACTTCCCACAGACGGTGCGCGCAGGGTATAGTCCACGCCGCCGCTGGCATAATTTTTGCCGAAAATCAGACCTTCGTCATTCAGGCCATACCATCTTACCGCATGCGTTACGGCATAGTCCGCCACAAACAGGCTGTGGGCGTATTTATTCTGCTGTGCATATTCGTCGGTGGTCGCCATTGCTGATGTGAGCTTGTAGGCGTTCACCGTTCCTGCGTAGGTAAAGGGAACATAGTGCAGCGACGCATCCGGCAGGCTGCCGTTAGCCGTGCCGGGAATGTTCTCGCCGGAGAGGTCAAAGTAATACGTGCCGCCGGGAGCGAGGGAAAACTGCTCTTGATACCCAACGGTGAGATCGATGTCTACAAAATCGCTTGCATAGTCGGTCTTTTTTTCGCCGTTGCACTGCTCGCTGAAGACCTTTAAGGTATAGCTGCCCGGTGCAAGGCCGGACGGGATTTTGATCTCAACCGTTCCGTTTTCGACAGTAGGCTGCGCTACTCTGCCATAATACTGTGCGCCGCTGTTATCCGCAAGGATGACAGAGATATATTCATTTATCCCTGCGGTCGCCCCGGTGTAATGCAGCGTAACGGTATCGCCGGGGTCGCCGCTGACGGTTGTTTCCGTTACGGCAAAATTGCGGTTGCTGTCCTTCAACGTCAGCTTCCATTCGTTTCCAGTGTATTCGGAAATCGGGGTCAAGCCTCCGTCAGGCTTTCCTCCCACAGCGGCGGATGTAAAGAGTACGGAGCTTGAATTTAAGTTAAAAGCGGGACGAGCACACCACCAACTGTTGATAGCGTTCCCAGAGTAGACGACAGAACCATCACCACGCACGGTGGCGGCATCGTGATTAGAGTAACCAGGGGAGCGCAGCCACCAATTGCTTGTCGCCCAAGTCGGATGCTCGGGATCCACGACACGCAAATCCTCTTTTACCGCATTTGCCTCTTTTGAGGAAAGCGGCCAGAATACAGCGTTATCCACCTGCCCTCCTGCTACACAGTCGGTATTTTCTCCGGTGTAGCCTCCACTTGTAAGCGTCCGTTTCTTTACGGCAACATTTTCTTCTGTCGTCAGCTTTTTTGCAAGCGCGTCTATTGCGGTTTTCAAATTACTCGGTGCATATTCGTTGCTTGCTCCGAAATCGGCAAATTGCAACCCTGAGCTCATATTGCCCGCCGCAAGCAGGGTCATATCCCCCTGTGCGCTTGCAACACCGTTTCCGTCATAGCCGATAACTCGCCATGCAGCGGGATTTTTTTCATGGTCTTGCCCGAAATACACGGTCGGTGCGGTCGCTGTGTTTACATTTTTACTTAGTGCATCTGTGCCAAGCTGTATCGCAGCAGAGCCCGTTGCTGTCTCGCCCTCGGCAAATACGCCTGTCGGAACAAGGCAGAGCAGCATACAAAGGGTGAGCAGGATACTGAGTATTCGTTTTTTCATTTTGCATTACCTCCGGGTCGATACGATTTTTTGCGTTTCACGGTAAGCGCCGTGCAAGCGCCGCCGCTGATAAAGAGCAGTGCGATCCACAGCATAAGATTGTTGTTGTCGCCGGTCTGGGGAGACTTCGGCAGCTTCGCCGTTACGGTGTCGGCTTTGGCGATTTCCTTGGTGCCGTCCTTGTCACTGTAATACTTTCCGCAGCCGCTGCAGTACCAATACTCGATATTGCCCTCGGAATCCTCGGTCACCGCCTTGGCCGGGAAATGCTTTAAGTCGGTGTGGTTCTTCGGGTCAGGCTCGCCGTAGGCTTTACCGCAGACTTCGCATACCGCTTTTTCGGTGCAAGTGGCTGTGCCGCCGGTATGCCCGTCGTTGACCGTTACGGTCATCTCGGCGGTGTTGCCCGCCTTGTCGGTGACAACGATTTTCTGCCCGCCGTCTGCCGGAGAGAGGACAAAGCTGCCGTTTTCGTCAAGCGTGACCTTTGTGCCGTTTACGGTGACGGTATCCACATATTTCTCGGTGATCGTAACCGTCTGTGCCGCACAATAGATCTTGCCGTTTTCTATGCCCGTGATAACCGGGCTTGTTCCGTCAAGCACAATTCCGTCCGAGCAAATGTAGTCCATGTTGCCCGCCTTATCGGTCACTCTGACATAGATAATATATTCGTTATCAGGGTCAATGCAAAACGGTGCGGTGTACGCTGTGAAGGTCATGCCGTCAAGCTCAGCTTTTGTCAATTCCTTATCTGACAGCAGATATTCAACCGTTACCATCTCGCCGCTGTTGTCGGCTGCGGTGATCGTCACCTCCTGCGTGCCCTTAAAGAACAGACCGAAGGTGATATTGTTGAGGAACGCTTTCCAACTGTTCTCGCTGATTTTAATTTCACCCGTGGGCTTTTCGATGTCTTTCCATTTCGCCGTAATTGTGATGTTTTTCGCAGGCATGGTCGTGGGAATTTCCTTATCCCAGCCCATAAAGGTGTAACCCTCTCTTGTCGGGTCGGCAGGAGCGGTAATTGCCGTGCCATAGTCCTGTGTAATGGGTGCGATTTCGCTGCCGCCGGCGGTATCAAAGGTAATTGTATATTGATTGATTTCCCACTGCGCGGTGACAGTCATATTTTCAGCGGGCATAGTCGTGGGAATTTCCTTATCCCAGCCGATAAAGGTATATCCTTCTCTTGTCGGGGCTTCAGGTGCGGTAATTACCGTGCCGTACTCCTGCGTAATCGGGGCAATTTCACTGCCGCCGGCGGTGTCGAAGGTAATCGTGTAGGTGTTCGCTGCCCATTTTGCATACAATGTTATGTTATCGGTGACTTTATCGCTTGCATAATCCCACGCCGTGCCGTCGGTCTTGTTCCAGCCACCGAAGGTATAGCCCGGTGTGGCGGCGGGAGCATCGGGACGCGTCGCGAGAGTGCCGGAGGGCAGAACCTGCTTTGCGTATTCACTGTCGCCGTCCTTGTAAGTCACGATGACGCCGGTCGTATTGCCGTAAATATCCAGACCGCCGTAGAAGAGGCCCCAGTCAACATGGCTTGGATATACACTGGAAGTTCCGCCGATCACCGTCTTGCCTTTGAAGGCGGTAATACCGTTATCTTCTGCAAGACAGGTGATCTTACTTGACTGATTTAGGTAAACCCCACCGTATACCTCGCCGCCGTTGGCGTAAATTGTGGTATGATACGCAGCATTGATAGCGTATCTGCCGTTGTTTTTGATCAGGCCGCCGGTCAACGTGATCACGCCGGTTGTATCTCTGTTCGCCATCGGACCAAAAGCGTATATGCCGCCGTGAAAGGCCTCTCCGGTCGTTAATCTGTTTGGTGTTGAGCAGCCGACAATGCTGCCGGCGTTCATGGTGAACGAACCGTCTGAGAGGAACAGGCCACCGCCTTCATTGGCTATGCAGCCGACGATATTGCCGCCGTTCATGGTGAGTGCGCCGCTGCCGATGATCACGCCGCCGCCTGACACCCCATTGGAGAAGAAGATCCGGCTGCCCGTGCCGCCTGTGATGATGCCACCATAGACGGTCTCTGTACCGCTGTTGTCCAGCACCCAAGGTTCTGCGCCGTTAACCTTGAATTTGTGCTCCGCCGTGGGATTGCTGTCGATAAGGGTCAGGTCGCCGGTGATGCCGCTCTTATTATCGAGGATAATAACGCTGCCGCTGCCGGTCATTTTCAGAACATAGCCGTTGAGATCGAGGGTGACCTTGCGGAGGACGGTCAGGGTCGTGCCGATTGCAATGTCATTTTTCAGCGTGATGATGTCTGCGCTGCTGTCCGCCAGCGCATTGACAAGCTCTTGTTCCGTTTCGACTTTCCTGTTTGTCTCACCCTCGGCAAACGCCGTAGTCGGCACAAGGCAGAACAGCATACATAGGGCGAGCAGGATACTGAGTATTCGTTTTTTCATATTCTATTACCTCCGTTTTCGTATATATCGGCTCAGTCAAGAGCGGTGATGGTGATCGTGCCTCTGAACGAAAGAAGATAGGTAGCATACTCGGCCTGCTCAAGTGCAAGCCGCAGGACAATATCGCCGCCTTTGGCATCGTATACCCGGTTGAAGCTCAGGGTATGCTGCTCTCTTCTCGTCTCGTTCAACTTTTTGCCTTTGTCCACCTTTATGCTCGTAAGATCCCTGCACAGCTGGTTATCATAGCCGTCCGTCATCCGAACAGAATAGAAGCCTTTGTCATCATTTGACATGGCATAGACCGCCCCGTTTACGCTCACCTGATAATGATGTCCACGTGACAGTCGAACGGTATCCCCGTCACAGGAGACAAGCCCGCCGCTGCTCATTTTTCCCTGAAAATATAGCGCCGCCGTTTCATTTTGAAGATTGACCGATTGTACCACCCCAACGCCGTAAAAATAGCCCGGGCAGCTGCCGTTCTGACCGGCGTCGCCCTTGTCGCCTTTATCGCCCTTGTCGCCTTTGTCACCCTTATCGCCCTTGTCGCCTTTGTCGCCGGGGTCACCTTTGTCGCCCTTTTCTCCCTTTTCGCCGTCTGTGCCGTCAACACCGTCTGTGCCGTCAACACCTGCGGCTTTTACACCGGTGTCGATTTCTCCGATCCACCAGTTGCCGTTCTCACCGATAAACGGGGTGTTGCCGTCCGCACCGTCGGCGCCGTCTTGCCCGTTTATGCCGTTTGTTCCGTCCTTGCCGTCGGCTCCGTCCTTGCCGTCGGCTCCGTCTTTTCCGTTTATACCATCCTTGCCGTCAAGACCTTTCAAAACCGAAAGATCGTACAGGTTCAGCCATATTTCATCGCCGGTGTAGCGCCATTGCAATGTGTTTTCGTTCACGCGGAACTCCGGCGTTTTTCCGTTTGCTCCGTCCTTACCGTTCTGTCCGGTGGGGCCTGTGATGTCGGCTATCGCCACAAGGTTCTGCCACTCATCGCCCTCGTAACGCCACTGTATGTGGGTTTCGGCTCGTTGCACCTCTATGTTTTTGGCGTTAATGCCGTCTTTTCCGTTTATTCCGTCTTTGCCGTCGGCTCCGTCTTTACCGTCAACGCCGTTAATACCGTCTTTTCCGTTTATTCCGTTCTTACCGTCGGCACCGTTCTTTCCGTCTTTACCGTCAATGCCGTTCTTTCCATTTTCTCCGGCAGCGCCCCGCAGCTCGGTAAGCGCCACCAGGTCGCGCCAATCGGTTTCGTCGCTGTATTTCCACTGAATCGCCGTGCCGTTGTTCCGCACCTCCGGCAGTGCGGCGTTGGTCTTCGCCGCTTTGCTCCATCCTATGGCAAGCACGCTGCAAAGCACCAATAGAGCGACGCAAAGCGCCAAAAGTGTACCTGTGAGTAGTTTTTTCCCTGTTTTCATCTTCTTTCCTCCGTTCGGAATTGTTATTACGGCGGAGTTTTGCACCGCTGCCCGCACCGTAAATGAGCGGCGGCTGACCGGCTTATGCTTGGTTTGCTTTGTACTTATCCACGAACAGGGCAACCCCCTGCTTTAAGACCTCCATTTGGGATTTCAGGTAGTATTCGTCCTCGACCTTTTCCATTAGTTCACGCTTCCGCTCATTGTGTTGTTGCTCTGTTGTTTTCATGTCGCTTCGCTCTTTTGCGTATACCAACCGTTCATTTATGATTATTATAGCATGGAATTGTGATAATTTCAAAAGCAGTCTGCAAAAAGCGTGATGAAAAGGGACAGTCTCCATCTGTTGACTGTCCCATCCGTTATGTATTTTCTTTTGATACGGGCGAAGAGTGCCGACAAAACTTTGATGTCCTTCTGGCGTTTTGGAAGCCCCTCAGGCTCAAAGGAACTATGGCGATCCTGAGGTACATCCACTTTGAATTCTCCATATTTACTACGAACAGTTTTAGGCTTTGTTCCATTACGATAATTAGACTCACCAGATCTTTCATAACGATCATATCCAAGGTGATTGTCCATTTCTGTTTCATGCATATCTTGAATAGTTCCAGAAAGTAGATCTTTAAGTGCTTCCTGAATAATTTCCATCATCTGCTGAGTACATATTCTGTAAAGATGGATAAGCATCGAGCATAGACTGTCTTGCTTCCTTCAAAAATGTGTGCTGTTCCAAAAGGTCTTACCCTTGGCTGGTCACCTTCTACTGTTGCCAAATAATATGTCTCCAAACGACAAAACAATCTTAATTACCACATTCATATTATCAGGTACTGTTAACCCTAGTCACATTTCTAAGAATCTTATCCATTCCGGATTTTCAGTTCTTAACACTTCCGGTTTATGTTTCTTCGGGAAAGAATTTTCTCAATAAAAGGACGAAGCGATTCGCCTACATTAAATGGTTTCATTTTATATTCCTCCTATCTCAATAATTAGATATTACTTTTTTATAAAAAAAAAGAGCATTTCCATTCATTGTAATGGATGCTCTTCATAGCTATCAATGTATAGCTGTCTACCTGCATTTACATTAACATATAAAAGCAATAAATGCAAGATTTTTTTGCAATTTTCCAAGATTTTTCAATATTAAAAGGTGCCATAGTTTCCTATAGCACCTTAGTATTACTTTTTCTTATTGTCATTAACCAACGCACCATATCCTTTAAGCTTGGCGGTATATTCCTCAAGGCTTGCCATATTATATAAGTCAAGTGCCTGCTGCTCGGTCAGACCATTTTCTTCAAGTGCTGCCGTAATCTTGGAATATAATGAATCCATCTGAGATGAGATTCCATATTCCTCTATAAGATCCTCCGACTTATTTTTACGTCCGACTGTCTTAATTAATGCATCGACCGCACTTCCCTTTTTATTCAGATCAACATAGTGCTGATATGACGTAAGTCCATGTTGTACCGAAGCTAATAATTTATTCTTGTTATATAAATCGTTAGCATCACCTTTAAGTGAAAGTCCGGATAACAATCCATTAGCCTCCTCGTAATTTCCGGCATCAAACGCATTCTCAGCATCCGCTATCGTGCTCTTCTTGTTGAAAATATTGGTTCCGACTATCAGCACTGCAGATATGACCGCAGCAATCAGGACTGCTTTGAATATTGCACCAAAATCAGGCTGGATGCGTTCGGACTTATCAACCGGCTTCTTTACTTTAGGTGCCTTAGGTTTCTTCTCCTTAGGCGGTTTCGGTTTCTTTTCTTTCTTAGGTTTCTTCGGTTTCTCTTCTTCGGCCGGTTCCTCGCTCTTCTCTTCTATATCTGCCAGGTCATCGTCACCCCCGGCATCCTGATACAGCTCGTCCATCAATTGCTTATTGATGTCTGCATCGCTCAATGCAATATCATCAGTCTGTTCCGGCTCGTCACCATTGTCGTATTCTTCAACAAAGAAAGACTTAAGTCCCTTTTTCTTTTTCTTATCTTTCTTATCTTTCTTATCTTTCTTATTCTTTTTTTTCTTCCTGGACTTCTCAGGTGCGGCGTCGTCCGGATTATTATTCTCCGCCATTGCAATTCCGGAATCCGTGATATCATTATGTATGGAATCATTATTCATCGCAGGTTCAGACGGATAATCATTCATGCTCTGCATATTAAGATTATCATCCAATACCGGTACATCATCAAGAACAGGTTCTGATGTTTCACCATCATTGTAATCAAAATCAGCCGGATCTTCAGACTCAGTTTCAGAATCGTTATCAACGTCCGGATTGTAATCCGTTTCTTCATCCGATATTGTACTCTCGTTATTCAATGCTTCTATAGCATCTGATATGGATGCATCCTGCGCTGACTGATCAACTATGTCCTTCAGGTCATTGACAAACTTCATCTGCTCATCTGTTGACTTCTCATCATTAATGTCTACCGTATCATCATTATCATCGTCTGTCTGCATACCCTTGAACATTTCATCCAATGTCGCTGCTTCTTCCTTATTCTGGTCTGTGTCATCTTTAACAGCTGTATTGTTACCAAGTTCACTGTCATTTTTGATTGCACTATTTAATAGACTGTCAAGATATTCTTCTTCTTCATTTTTCTCAGCCATCATATCCTCCGACAAAATGGTTTATTTTAATAATAATTTATCTATTGCTTCTACAAGCTGTCCTATTTCAGGCTTGGACAACTGTGAATCCGCTCCGAGTGCCTCGCCCTTTCTTCTCATATCATCATTAATAAGTGATGAGAAAATAACAACGGGAATATTTTTAAGATATTGATTGGTCTTAATGAGCTTGGTCAATCTGTGTCCATCCATCATAGGCATCTCAATATCTGTTATAACACAGCTTACATGCTCCGTTACTTTATCTTTATACTGGCCGGCCAGTTTCTCAAGCTTATCCCAACATTCCTGTCCATTTGGTGAGATGTCAAGATTAGCATATCCTGCCTTCGACAATGAATCCGATATAAGCTTCATAAGAAGTGCCGAATCCTCTGCTATGAATATAGGAAGACTGTTTCTGTCACGTCCGGCATATTTCTCAACTTCAGACACTTTAAGTCCCGTTTCCGGTGCGATATCATTAACGATATGTTCAAAATCAAGTATTATTATAAGTCGTCCATCTATCTTAACAACGCCTGTGGTAATGCTGTCCTGACCTGAACTTATTGATGAATCAGGTGTAATAATCTGTGCCCATGACACCCTGTTAATTCCCAATACCTTATGTACATGAAATGCTATATCAAGCTTATTGAAGTTCGTCACAATAAGCATATCCGATGATGTATCCGGGTTCTCCTGTCCGTGTGTCGCCTTGGCAAGGTCTATAACCGTTATCATCGTATCTCTCGGCATAAAAATACCTTCGATATACGGATGTGAATTAGGTACAGGCGTAACCGGCATATATGGGAGTATCTCTCTTATCTTAGCAACATTAATGCCGTAATGGTTATCCCCTATAGTAAATTCAAGCAACTCCATCTCATTCGTTCCATTTTCCAATAATATATTTGTATCCATAAATAGCCTCCATACATTTATCCGTCTAAGTTATTATTAGCAGATTCAACTGTTTACATTGTATCACATTTTGAGGAAAAAAAAAAGAGGTAATGACACTAATCATTACCTTTCTTGTTCCTTCAAAACCACACACTAAAAACGATATTCATATCAAGATTTACTCTGTTAATAACTTTTCCTCTTCTACCTGACTTTGGTCAAGCGCTCGACCTATTAGTATCAGTCAACTCCACGTGTTACCACGCTTCCATCTCTGACCTATCTACCTCGTAGTCTTCAAGGGGTCTTACAGCTTACGCTCGGATATCTCATCTTGAGGGGGGCTTCACGCTTAGATGCCTTCAGCGTTTATCCCGTCCCGACTTGGCTACCCGGCCATGGATTTGGCAATCCAACCGGTGCACCAGAGGTCAGTCCATCCCGGTCCTCTCGTACTAAGGACAGCTCCTCTCAAATATCCTCCGCCCACGCCGGATAGGGACCGAACTGTCTCACGACGTTCTGAACCCAGCTCGCGTACCGCTTTAATGGGCGAACAGCCCAACCCTTGGGACCTGCTACAGCCCCAGGATGCGATGAGCCGACATCGAGGTGCCAAACCACTCCGTCGATGTGAACTCTTGGGAGTGATAAGCCTGTTATCCCCAGGGTAGCTTTTATCCGTTGAGCGATGGCAATCCCACTTTATACCACCGGATCACTAAGTCCTACTTTCGTACCTGCTCCACCCGTCGGTGTCGCAGTCAAGCTCCCTTCTGCCTTTGCACTCTTCGAATGGTTTCCAACCATTCTGAGGGAACCTTTGAGCGCCTCCGATACCCTTTCGGAGGCGACCGCCCCAGTCAAACTCCCCGCCTGACATTGTCCCATTACCAGATCATGGTAACTGGTTAGAAACCCAGTACTACAGGGGTGGTATCCCAACAGCGACTCCGGACAGACTGGCGTCCATCCTTCTTCGTCTCCCACCTATCCTGTACATGCAGTACCGAATCCCAGTATCAAACTGGAGTAAAGCTCCATGGGGTCTTTCCGTCCTGGCGCGGGTAACCAGCATCTTCACTGGTACTTCAATTTCACCGGATGCATTGTCGAGACAGTGCTCAAATCATTACGCCTTTCGTGCGGGTCGGAACTTACCCGACAAGGAATTTCGCTACCTTAGGACCGT
>ENA-OZHW01000947-OZHW01000947.1-human-gut-metagenome-genome-assembly--contig:-NODE-947-length-11243-cov-7.766804_pt1 | contig 11243 bp, 8 predicted proteins | sample MGYA00244050_ERZ653694 | MGnify/ENA primary metagenome ERZ653694 (study PRJEB26926, sample SAMN06165242) | human gut metagenome | biome: ENVO:00009003; feature: ENVO:2100002; material: ENVO:00002003...
CCACAAGGGACGCTGTCCCTTGACCCTGCAAGGGGCAATTGCCCCTTGACCCCTTCGCGCGATTGAGTTGGTCGCTTTTTCCTACTTCTTCCGCGTGTTAGTCCGTTAAGCGCTCCTTTGTTTCCCTACCCTCGCGCAAAAGTTTCCGCATCTCTTCCCGATCCTCATCCCGCAGCGCGTCCCGATATTCCGTCACCCGCTGCACCAAGTCCTCCACCACCGGCAGCAGCGCCTCTCGATTATCAAAGAACAGCTCCGTCCACATATCCTCGTTCAGCCTTGCCACGCGGGTCATATCCGCGAAGCTCCCTGCCGAGAACCCGCGGTGCTTATCCGCCAGCGGGCACTTCACATACGCGCTCGACACGACATGCGCCAGCTGCGACGTATACGCAATCATCTCGTCATGCGTCTTCGGCGTCGTGAACTGCACGCGCAGGAAGCCCAGTTTCATGAAAAAGTCGCGGGCGCGCTGCAAAACCGCCGGGTCGTCGTCGCCGTGACCGCACAGAATCATCGACGCATGGTCGAACAGATCGTCGCGGGCGTACTTGAAGCCGCTGTATTCGCGCCCCGCCATCGGGTGTCCGCCGATGAAGTGCCACGCATACTGCTGCGATACGGGAAACAGCGCATCGCAAATCACCTGCTTCACGCCGCCGCAGTCAATCACAAGGCTGTCGGGCTTAAAGTCCGCCGCGTGCGCGGTCACATAGTCGATAATCCCCTGCGGGTACAGGCAGATCAGCACAACATCGCACTGCGGCAGCGTCTCCGCCGTCAGTTCGCCGTCAATCGCCTCCATCAGGAAGGCGCGGCGCATCGTGTCCGCATTCTTGTCCGTGCCATAAACCGTGTACGGCGTGTGGAGCTTGATGGTTTTCGCGAGTGACCCGCCAATCAGCCCCAAGCCGACAATACCTACATTCTGCATGAAAAAAATCCTCCGTTCTTCTGCACTCCCGTTTCAAGGAATGCGCTGCAACGGAGGATTTCGACGTATCATGCGTTTTTTCCTGCTGATTTACGCCTGAACCGTGGCTTTCTGCTGCTTTTTCTGCTTCTTCGCCGGCTGCTCGCAAACTTTCGGGACGTGGTATTCGCACTTTTCGTCAAAGCGGACGGATTCCGGCGGCTTCTCCAGTTCTTCCGGATGATTGAGCAGATACGACATCGTGCCGAAGAACGCCGCGTAGTGCGCGCCGGAGCAGACGCGCTCATCCGCCGTGATGCCGATGGGCAGGAAGCGCTTCATGCGCGCCTCGCCCTTCTCCACCACGGCAACCTTCTCCACGGTACCCATGCCGAAGAACAGCGTAACCGAACCAAAGTTGTAGATGTGGTGGTTGACGTGATGCAGGCCGATGGAAGCGTTGTTGGTGATATACATGCTGGTATGGAAGGGCAGTTCGTCCAGCAGTGCGCCGGGGCAGAGCCCGTAGCGATCAAGCAGGCGAACCAGCGCGACGATGCCCGTTGCCAGACCCGGCACGACCAGCACCGCTTTCGCCAGCTTATCCGCGAAATTCTTCTTGTCCTCGCCGCGGTTAGCGTTGATGACCTTTTCCATGCGGTCGCGCACGTCGTAGATAGTGTCGGTCAGGTCGTACTTCACCTTCACCGCCGTCTCGCCCATTTCGGCGTTCTGCGGGTTCTTGAGCATCGTGAAGGACACGGCGCACATGTTCCGCGCGAAGAACTGCTTATTGAGGATGAAGCGGTTGATTTCCGGGTGCTGGGACACAGTGCGGACGAACGCGGCGGTAATAATCTGCATGAACGTGATTTTTTCGCCCTTCGCCGCCTGCGCCGCAATGTAGCGCGTCAGCAGCTCATAGTCCACGCGGTGCTGCAGGAAAACCTGCGCGTCGCAGCGCATGGGCATCAGGTACGGCGTAATGCCGACGATGGGGTCAATGGACGACACGCGCCGTCCGTCGGGTCGAAATCCGAACATGGTACTTTCCTCTCTCTCTTGTCCTCGGCTGTCCATCGGAATGAATGAAAAATGAATGATTTCAGCCGCAATTTTATTGTATGGATTTTGGGCGATTTGTCAATAGGGCATCGGCGGATGATTTCGGATGTGCGCAAAAAGGCACTGCCGCGCTGCAGCAGTGCCCATTGCTTTGCCCTTTGACTGGGATTTTTACCAAGTCGCCTTCATGGCCTGTTCCACGCACTTCTGGTGATCTGCATCCACGCGGTCTGTACCGTGGGTCTTGCTGCCGTAGAAGTGCAGGCAGAACTGCCCATCGAAGTTGTTGTCCAGAATTGTGTTTGTGCCGTGGGGTTCGGAGTAAATCGACGCGGCATACACATGCCCGTTGTACTTCACCAGCACTGCGCGGCGGCGCCAGCTGAACGTGCCGCCGTTGATTTTCTTGAGAATCGCGGTATCTTCCGCCGTCAGCGGCTCGGCGTCCATATGGTTGCCGCCGCTCTGCCGGCGCGCGGAGAAAATCAGCCCCGTGCTGACGTCCTTAATCTGGAATACAGCGCCGTTCGGGATGACGTACTTGCCGCCATTGAACCAGTCCAGTCGCTCGGTGGTAATCTTGCCGCTGCTGGCGCTCGCCACGGCGGATTCAATCTTCTTGAGCGTCGCGCTGCCTGCCACGCCGTCCGCCGTCAGTCCGTACTTCCTCTGGAATGCCTTGACGGCGCTCTCGGTCGTCGCGCCGAACGAACCGTCGACATACGCCGTGTAGAAGCCCAGCTTCTTCAGGTTGGTCTGCAGCGTCTTGACTGCCGTGCCGGTTGCGCCCTTGCGGAGCGAATCGTCATCGGTGCTGGTATTGCTGTCCGCGTTCTTGTACGCGCTGTCGAGCTTTTTGAGCGTTTCGCTGCCCGCCACGCCATCCGCCGTCAGATTATACTTCTTCTGGAACGCCTTGACCGCCGCAACCGTCGTATCGCCATAATCGCCGTCAATGGACGCGTTGTAGAAGCCGAGCTTTTTCAGCTTCGTCTGCAAATTCTTGACCGCGCTGCCGGTTGCGCCTTTGCGGAGCGAGCCGTCGTCCTTGTCGCTGTCCGCGTTCTTGTACGCGCTGTCCAGCTTTTTGAGCGTTTCGCTGCCCGCTACGCCGTCCGCCGTCAGGTTATACTTCTTCTGGAACGCCTTGACCGCCGCAACCGTCGTATCGCCATAGCTGCCATCGACATAGGCGTTGTAGAAGCCAAGCTTTTTCAGCTTCGTCTGCAAATCCTTGACCGCGCTGCCGGTTGCGCCTTTGCGGAGCGAGTCGTCGTCCTTGTCGCTGTCCGCGTTTTTGTACGCGCTGTCGAGCTTTTTGAGCGTTTCGCTGCCCGCTACGCCATCCGCCGTCAGGTTATACTTCTTCTGAAACGCCTTGACCGCCGCGTATGTGCCCGAACCAAACGTGCTGTCCACCGTACCGTCGTAATAACCCAGCTTCTTCAGCTTCGTCTGCAAGTCCTTGACGGCGCTGCCGCTGTCGCCCATGCGGAGCGAATCATCGTCCTTGTCGCTGGCCGCGTTTTTGTACGCGCTGTCCAGCTTTTTGAGCGTTTCGCTGCCCGCCACGCCGTCCGCCGTCAGGTTATACTTCTTCTGGAACGCGCGAACCGCCGTGTATGTGCCCGAACCAAACGTGCTGTCCACCGTGCCGTCGTAATAGCCCAGCTTCTTCAGCTTCGTCTGCAAGTCCTTGACCGCGCTGCCGCTGTCGCCCATGCGGAGCGAATCAACGTCCTTGGCGCTGTCCGCGTTCTTGTACGCGCTGTCCAGCTTTTTGAGCGTCTCTTTGCCTGCAATGCCGTCCGCCGTCAGGTTATACTTCTTCTGGAACGCCTTGACCGCCGCGACGGTCGTGTCGCCATAATCGCCATCGACATAAGCATCATAATAGCCGAGTTTTTTCAGCTTTGTCTGCAACTCCTTGACGTCGCTGCCCGTGCTCCCCTTTTCCAGCCGCGTCGCGCTGCTGGAAGAACTGGAGCTGCTGGCCGTCTTGGTCACGCTGACATACGTTTTATAGACATAGCCGGTGTATTTCCCGTAAGTCACTTTATACCAGCTGCCGCTTTTGCCGAGAACCTCCAGCTTCGTGCCTTTGGGCAGGGTTTGCAGGGCATCGCTGGTCGAGGATGCTTTTTCGCGCAGAATGAGTTTGCGCGCAGTGACCGTCGCCGTATCCGCCAAGGCGGAGGAACAGCCCAGCAGCATCAGCGCCACCGCGCCGGACAGAAGCCGCCGCAGACCGGAATTCATCATGGGGAAATCACTCCTTTCCGTACAGCCTGATTTTATTACAAAATTGTTTCATTGTCAAGAGGCTTTTTCCCTGTGAATTGTAAATTCTGCGGCGTTTTCGCGGATTTTCCCCTGTTCGATTCGGCAATTATCTGCCCGTTTTCAATATCTATTTTTGTTTTCCCATGAACATGTTTCCGATATTTGATAAAATGTTACGTTTTTGTTGAGCGGGTGAAAATTTTTCGCGCCGCTTTGCTGTCCGAGCGTCATTTTGCTGTTCGCCTTGATGAATCGGCGGAATTGTGATATAATGAAAATTGGTGTTTTGTCACCGTTGCGATTTTGATATACTTCCTTCATTATAAGAGGAGTTTTTTCATGGCAAATCAAGCAAATCACTATGATGCGGGCAATATTCAGGTGCTGGAAGGGCTGGAAGCGGTTCGGATGCGTCCGGGCATGTATATCGGCACCACCTCGACGCGCGGTCTGCATCACCTGCTCTGGGAAATTGTGGATAACGCAATTGACGAGGCGTCGAACGGCTTTGCGGATGAGGTGCGCGTGACGCTGCACACGGACGGCTCCGCATCGGTGTACGACAACGGGCGCGGTATGCCCGTGGATGAGCACCCGACCATGCACGTCAGCGGCGCGGAGGTCATTTTCACCGTGCTGCACGCGGGCGGCAAATTCAACAACGAGAATTACAGCTATTCCGGCGGTCTGCACGGCGTGGGCGCGTCGGTCGTCAACGCGCTGAGCAAGTGGCTGACCGTGGACATCTACCGCGATTTCAGCCATTATGCCATGCGCTTCACAAGTCAGTTCGACGAGAAGAAAGGCAAGGTCATCGCGGGCAAGCCGGACGCGCCCTTGGCAAAAGTCGGCAACACACGCAAGAAGGGCACACTCGTGCGTTTCCTGCCCGATGACGCAATTTTCGAGGACGTGCGCTTCAATTACGACACAGTCTTCCGCCGCCTGCAGGAGTTGGCATACCTGAACCGGGGCTTGAAAATCGTCTTTCTCGACGAGCGTGTGAGCGACCCCGCCCGCCGCGAAACGACCTTCCACTACGAGGGCGGCATCATCGACTATGTGCGGTATTTGAACGACGGCAAAACCGTCCTGCACGATCAGCCGATTTACCTCGAAGGGCAGAAGGATTCCGTCATCTGCCGCGTCGCCATCCAGTACACCGACGGCTATACCGAGAGCCTTTTTTCCTATGTCAACAACATCCCCACGGGCGAAGGCGGCACGCACGAAACAGGCTTCAAGGCGGCATTCACGAAGATGTTCAACGACTACGCCCGCCGCAACGGCTTCCTGAAAGAAAAGGACAGCAACCTGACGGGCGAGGACTTCCGCGAAGGCTTGAGCTGCGTGCTGACGACGATGGTCAAGAATCCGCAGTTCGAGGGGCAGACGAAGGGGCGGCTGGGCAACAGCGAAGTGCGCCCCGCGGTGGAGGGCATCATCACCCAGCAGCTGACGGACTGGCTGGAGAACCTCAAGAATCAGGAGATTGCCCAGCAGATTGTGCAGAAGGCGATTCGCGCCGCGCAGGTGCGTGAAGCCGCGCGCAAGACCCGCGACAACGCCCGCAAAGCAAATCAGCTTGACGCCGCGCCGCTGGTCGGCAAACTCAGCGCCTGCCGCGGCAAAAAGGCGGAGGACAATGAGCTGTTCATCGTCGAGGGCGATTCCGCTGGCGGCAGCGCCAAGCAGGGGCGCGACAGCCGCTATCAGGCGATTCTCCCCCTGCGCGGCAAACCCCTCAATGCCGAAAAAAAGCGGCTGGATCAGGTGCTGAGCAACGAGGAGTTCCGTTCGCTGATTACCGCGCTCGGCACGTCCATCGACGAGAATTTCAACCTCGCCAACCTCAAATACAACAAAGTCATCATCCTCTCCGATGCCGATCAGGACGGCGCGCACATCCGCGCCATTCTGCTCACTTTCTTCTTCCGTTACATGAAAGAGCTTGTCACCGGCGGTCACGTTTATATCGGAATGCCGCCGCTGTACAAGGTTCAAAAGGGCAGCAAAGTCCTCTATGCCTACGACGACAAGGAGCTGGCGAAGTGCATCAAGGAAGCGGGCAAAGGCTATACGCTTCAGCGCTACAAAGGCTTGGGCGAAATGAACCCCGAACAGCTCTGGGCGACGACGATGGATCCTTCCCAGCGCAAACTGATGCAGGTGACGATTGAGGACGCAGCGCTGGCTGACCGCCGCATTACCATCCTGATGGGCGACAAGGTCGAGCCGCGCCGCGACTACATCATCGAGAACGCCGACTTCAACAAGCCGGATAATTTCGAGCTGCCGGAAGGTCAGCGAGGGGAAGGAAAGTAAGTTATGGCAAAGAAAACAAGCGATAACCGCCCGATTCCCAAGGACGACCCGTCGCGCATCCTGCAAACGACCGTCGAGGACGTAATGCACCAGTCCATGATTCCCTATGCGGAGCATGTCATTCTGGAACGCGCCCTGCCGCGCGTCGAGGATGGCTTAAAGCCCGTGCAGCGCCGCATTCTCTATACCATGATGGAACTGGGCACGACGCCCGACAAGCCGCACCGCAAGTGCGCCCGCATCGTCGGCGACTGCCTGGGCAAATATCACCCGCACGGCGATTCCTCCGTGTACGACGCGCTCGTGCGCATGGCGCAGGACTTCTCCATGCGCGGGCCGATGGTCGATGGGCACGGCAATTTCGGCTCCATTGACGGCGACAGCGCTGCCGCCATGCGTTACACCGAGGCGCGCATGACGCCCCTCGCGCTGGAAATGCTGCGCGACATTGAGAAGGACACCGTGCCGTTCCGCCTGAATTTCGACGACACGCTCAAAGAGCCGGACATGCTGCCCGCGCGCTTTCCGAATCTGCTCGTCAACGGCGCAAGCGGCATCGCGGTAGGGCTGGCGACGAACATCCCCCCGCACAATCTGGGCGAAAGCATCCGCGCGGCGATTGCTGTGATGGAGAATCCGGACATTCCGCTGGATGAGCTGATGAAAATCATCCCCGGCCCGGACTTCCCCACCGGCGGCGTGCTGGTGAAAAACGAGGAAATCCGCAGAGGCTATGAGACCGGACGCTCGAAGCTGTCCCTGCGCGCGCGTGTGCATGTGGAGGACGGCGTGAACGGGCGCAAGCTGCTTGTCATCACGGAAATCCCCTACATGGTCAACAAAGCCGCGATGCTGGAGAAAATTTTGAAGCTGTCGGAAGAAAAGAAGGGTCAGCTGCAAAACATCTACGACATCCGCGACGAATCCGACCGCGAGGGAATGCGCGCCGTCATCGAGCTGAAGAAGGACGCCGACCCGGACAAGGTGCTGAAAGTGCTCTACAAGTATTCAGACTTGCAGGTCACCTTCGGCGTGAACATGGTCGCCATCGCCGAGGGCAAGCCCGTGCAGATGGGGCTGAAAACGATGCTGGGGCACTTCATCCGCCATCAGAAGAACGTCATCACCCGCCGCACGGAGTACGACCTGAAGCAGGCGAAAGCCCGCGCGCACATTTTGCAGGGTCTGATGATTGCGGTGGACAACCTCGACGAGGTCATCGCGCTGATTCGCTCCTCAAAGAACCCGAAAGAAGCGAAAGCCCGCCTGATGGAGCGCTTCGAGCTGTCCGACGCGCAGGCACAGGCAATCTTGGACATGCGCCTGCAGCGCTTGACGAATCTGGAAATCATCGCCCTGCGCAAGGAGTACGAGGACATCCTGAAGCTCATCGACCGCTTGGAGGGCATCCTGCACAGCGAGAAAAAGCTCTTGGCGGTCATCCGCAAGGAATTGCAGGAGATTGCCGAGGAATTCGCCGACGAGCGCCGCACAACCATCGAAAAAGCGGACGAATCCCCGCTGGAAGTTGAGGAAGAGGCCGCCGCGCCGGAGGAAGTCATCGTGGCGTTCACGGGTGCGGGGCAGTTGAAGCGCATGAATCCCGCGCTCTACAAGAAAACGCCGCTCCCGACCCGCGCGGAGGACGACAAGGAGTTCGCCGACTTCCTGTTCATGGCCAAAACAGACGAGACGCTGCTCATCTTCACCGACCGCGGCAACTGCTATCCCCTGCCCGTTGCGTCGCTGAACGAAGTCAAGCCCAAGGAGCGCGGGCAGCTGCTTTCGGGCGTTCTGGCGGGCTTAGAGGACGACGAGAAGGCGCTGTGGATGACGTGCATCCGCATGGCGGACGTCGGGCACCTGCCGGACATTCTCTTCATCACCCGTCAGGGCATGGTAAAACGCACCGCCGCCGCGGATTACGACGTGCGCAGCAAGAAATTCGCCGCCGTGAACGTGAAAGACGGCGACCGTCTGCTGACAGTTCTCCCCGCCGCCAGTCGCGACGACCTGCTGTTGTTCACCCGCAGCGGTCTGTGCATCCGCTTCTCGCTCGATAGCGTGCCGGTGCAGGGGCGCGTCGCCGCCGGGGTGCGCTGTATGCAGGTGGAGGACGGCGACGAGGTCATCTGGTGCGGGCAGCTGCAAGACAGCGACCAAATCGTGCTGCTGACCGACCGCGGCTACGCCAAACGCCTGCTCTCCGTTGATTTTGAGAAGCAGAACCGCAACGGCAAGGGCGTGAAGTCGTTCTATTTCAACAAGAATGGCAGCAACGGCAAACAGCTTGCGGGCGTGGTGCGGTTGGAGAAGGACGACCACCTGATTCGCGTGCAGCAGGCGAAATCCCCCGCGACGCTGGTGGAAAGGGACAACGTGCGCCTGCAAGGCAAGCAGGATCGCGGAACGCCGCTGGTTATCGCGGTGATGGACGACGTGGTGACGGGGGCGGAGCTGCTGGAATAACAGCACCCGCATGGCGCCGAAAAAAGGGTCAAGGGGCAATGCCCCTTGCGGGGTTAAGGGGCGGCGCCCCTTATGGGGCTTGGGGCAACGCCCCAACTGTTGCTCCGTTAAACCTACTCAAAAAGGAAAAACAAGTCCGGCAACTTCGCCGCAGGCAGCGAAGCGTCCCTGCGCACAAACTAAAAAACTTCCAATAAAAATCAAGTAGCATCCGGAGGCGAACGCCGAAGGAGTCCAGAGGGCGATCGCAGACTTCGTCTGTTTTTATGCCCTCTGGAACTCGCGGAAGTTACCACGATGGAAATGAAGTCAACTATGCCTATCCGCATAAGCATCCAACTGCTTCATAGTTGGCTTTTCCCCTTGCAACAAGCGCCAAAACGTGATATGATGAGGACGAATGACGGAGGTGAACGCGTATGAATTCGCGCAACTCTTTTTCCTCGCTGACCATTACGCAGCTGGTGATTCACCTCACCGGCGCCCTGCTGGAACTCTATGCCGATGACACACAGGAAATCCAAGTCATGGCATCCGGCGACGACCACGATATGAAGGCGGTTTCGCTCGCCCAGAACGGCGATACGCTGACGCTGGAGCAGTCCGCCGCCGCACTCTCGCCCTTGCCGCTCAGCGCCCGCTGGCTGCAAGTGACCATCCGCATTCCGCGCGCGTGGAAGGGACGGGTCGAGATTCGCACGACGTCCGGCAGCGTGCATGTTCGCGGTTTGCAGGTCAGTGACCTGTCCGTGGAGTCTCTCTCCGGCTTCGTGATGCTCTCCGACTTGAGCAGCCTGAGCCTGAAGGTCAAGAACGGCAGCGGCGACATTGCCGGCAGCGACCTCTCCGGTCAGGATTGCAGCCTGTTCACGACGACGGGGATGCTCTGTCTGGAGCGCCTTGCGTTTCTGAACATCTCGCTATCCTCGGTCAGCCGGGGCGCAATGCTCTCCTTCGCGGAGATGTTCTCCACCTTCAAGGGCGGCTCGGTCGCAGGCGGCATCAGTCTGGAAATTCCCGGCGCGCAGTGTGACGCCATTCTTCGCTCGGTGTCCGGGCGGCTGCTGACGGACGGCGTATCCATCGTCGATGGCGCACCGTCTGTCCGCGTGACGACGGCTTCGGGCAACCTGACCATCCGGCGGATTTCCCCGGAGAAACTGACAGAAAACGAATAATTAGGAGGACGATTTTTATGGCACGACAGAACTTTGGCTTCGGCGGCGGCGCGAACATGCAGCAGCTCATGCGTCAGGCGCAGAAGATGCAGCAGGCGATGACGGACGCGCAGGAAAAGCTGGATGCGCAGGAGTACGAAGCGCAATCCGGCGGCGGCGTGGTAAGCGTAAAGGTGAACGGCAAGCGCGAGCTGCTGTCCCTGACGATTGACCCCAAGGTCGTTGACCCCGACGACGTGGAAATGCTGCAGGACCTTGTGATGGCGGCAGTGAACGAAGCGCTGCGCAAGGGTGAAGCAAACCGCGAAGAGACGATGAACAAGATGGCGCCCGGCATGGGCGGCATGGGCGGTCTGTTCTGATGCCCGGACAAATCGAACCGATTGAGCGGATGGTGTCGGAGCTGTCTCGGCTGCCCGGCATCGGTCACAAGACGGCGGCACGGCTGGCGTACCATATCGTCGGGATGCCGCTGGAGGATGTTCACGCGCTGGCAGCGGCGCTGTGGCAGGGACGCAAGGCAATTCGCTACTGCGACGTGTGCGGCAATTTTTCCTCCGCTGAAAAGTGCGCCGTGTGCGCGGATGAAAACCGCCATAACGGGCAAATCTGCGTCGTGCGCGACCCGCGCGACGTGGCCGCCATGGAGCGGATGCACGATTACCACGGGCTGTACCACGTCCTGCACGGCACGCTGTCGCCGATGGACGGCATCGGGCCGGATGACATACACATCAAGGAACTGATGACGCGCCTGCAGACCGAGCCGGTCAGCGAAGTGATTCTGGCGACGAACCCCGACATCGAGGGCGAAGCGACCGCAACCTACATTGCGCGGCTCATTAAGCCCATGGGCATCAAGTGCACCCGCATTGCCCACGGCGTCCCCGTCGGCAGCGACCTTGAATACGCCGACGAAGTGACGCTCTCAAAGGCAATGGAGGGACGAAGGGAGCTGTGAGGGGAACCACCAGAGGCTCTGCCTCTGGACTCCGCAAGGGAGTTCCTCC
>ENA-OZHW01000954-OZHW01000954.1-human-gut-metagenome-genome-assembly--contig:-NODE-954-length-11168-cov-10.448214_pt1 | contig 11168 bp, 9 predicted proteins | sample MGYA00244050_ERZ653694 | MGnify/ENA primary metagenome ERZ653694 (study PRJEB26926, sample SAMN06165242) | human gut metagenome | biome: ENVO:00009003; feature: ENVO:2100002; material: ENVO:00002003...
ATCTACACTCGACTAGTCGTCGGCAGCGTCAGATGTGTATAAGAGACAGCGAAAGCACTGGCTTTATTTACCTATTTGAGTTATTATATATTTATGCAATGCTTTGTGATAAAAATATGTACGCAAAAATACAACAGAAATCAAAAGAAAGAGGAAAATCTATGCTGCAATTAGAAAGACAACAAAAGATTCTCGATTATTTAAAAGAAAACCGCAAGGCCACCACCAATGAGCTCAGCGAACTGCTTGGTGTATCGACCACGACAATAAGAACAGATTTAAACCAGATGGATAAGGAAAAGCTTCTGACAAAGACTCACGGCGGTGCTATCTACAAGGATAAAACCCATGACATGACTGATTTAACCTCGAGGGCCTACCTGTTCCATGACCGCGCCCTGGAAAACAAGGAAGCTAAAGAGGAGATTGCAAACGAGGCGATAAAGCTCGTAAGTGACCATATGTGTATATTCCTTGATGCCAGCTCCACAGCCTACACTCTCGGCATGAAGCTTTCAGGCTTTACAGAGCTGACCGTCATCACCAATGGCATCAATCTGGCTTTAGAGCTAAAGGATATCCCCGGTGTCACAGTCATCCTGACAGGCGGTATCGTAACCAGTGCATCCGCTTCCATAGAAGGACTGCTTGGCGTTGATTTACTCAAAAAGATACACACAGATATCGCGTTCGTGTCAGCAAGAGGCTTCTCTGTAGAAGACGGACTGACTGATTTCAGTATATACGAGGCTGATTTAAAGCACATGTGTATCAAGGCCTCCGCTAAAACTGTGGCTCTTGTAGACCACACCAAGTTTGATACCACATCCATATCAAGCTATGCATCGCTTGATGACATCAATATGGTAATCACCGACTCCGGTATCTCACCTGAGACAGCAGATATATATGAGAAAGCAGGCACTGATATTGTTATATCCGGAATATAAATGGACAATATGGCCATATAAAAATATAAGTACAAATATAACTGTATATATAGATCCATTAAAAATGACACGCAACGTTTTACGCTGCGTGTCATTTTATAGTTGTCTTATACGCTTAAAGCATCAGACTATCTTATATGCATTTCTGCCATTTTCCTTCACATCATTGAGCACTTCATCCACCGTCTTGAACAGCTTTGAAAACTCATCCGGCACCTTTACATCCGGGGCGGTAACATATGCCTGTGATACAGTCAGATACTCATCCACCTTAGAGCTCTCATGAAGTATCTGTTTTTTGGCAAGCTCAAGTCTTATATGCTCGGCTATATTTTTAATGATATCCTCATCCGTTTCCTGCAGGATTATGTAGAATTCATCACCATAGAAATGATACCCCATTCCCTTATCTCTGACGCTCTCATTTATTATGGATGACACTTCTTTTAGCACTGCATCACCGGTGACTCTGCCACTGTTTTTGTTAAATGACTTGAAGAAATCTATATCCACTACTCCAAACGTGATTCCTGCACCATCTGAATCCTGATTTTTGCTCACAAGCTTTTCAAAATCGTTTCGCATCTTGAACTTATTGCCCATGCCTGTAAGCATATCTGTGTAGTTGAGTCTGACTGCCTTACGGCGCTCATACTCAGTCTCCTGAAGCTTAAGCTTAAGGTCTATTGTATCACCAAGACGCTTTATCTGCTCCTTCACCTGCATAGAGTGGAGATTTGCGTAATATACGCACAGCTTGTTGTATGCCTCTGTATCACCAATGGCGCTCTCATATTTCATCCACATCTTGACACAGGTCTTCTGGAAAAACAGATTTTCTGTTTCAGTAGCAAAGCGTTCATACTCCACAATAACCTTTTTCCATGCATCGAACTCCCCCATATTCATAAATAGATTGCAAAGGCTTAGTATCTCAAGCACATAATCGGCAGAATCGATATTGTTTATCGCACCCTCAACCAGCTCTTCCACATGATCTCTGACCTCATCCTCATTTCCCATCTTCCATAGCAGATGTGCCTGTGACATGTCTATCAGAAATCTGTTTTTATCACTGCCAGCTATATCATTAAGGAGTATCGCGTCAGAAAGATGCTTTTCTGCCTTTTCAAACTCATTAATTCCTGTGTATGATATGCACAGATTCAGATGAAGCATGAGAAGCTCCTGATAATAGCTATCCCTCTCTCCATGCAGTGGTGGCTTGCACAGCTCCAGTGCTTCGTTAAAATATCTGATAGCCTTTTCATACAATCCAAGCTCCATATAAAGTGAGCCGATATTATTGTTAACAAGCATTATTATCTCTGTTGAGCCCTGCTCCACAGCTACATCCATAGCCTCTAAGTAGCAGTCGATCGACATGCTTACATCTCCAATAGATGCATATATGACTCCCATAAGATTGACAGCCTTTGCCATCTGCTCATACGCGCCACAGCTCTTATAAAGACCGGCTGTCTCCTGTGCCTTCTTCTCTGCCAAAAAAAGCTTATTCTCGCCAAATAAGGCTGCTGCCTCATCCATACATCTGTCTGCCTTTTGCAATATACCCATAAAAACCCTCCTATAGATGACAATACAATCTATTTTTCAGCAAGATACTGCTTATATCCAACCTGTTTCAGTTTCGCATCCTTTGCTACAACCTGAGCCTTCATATCTGCTGTATACTTTTTGATTTTCTCAAGGATTGCATCATCACCTGCTGCGAGTATCTTTGCTGCAAGGATTGCTGCATTTTTCGCACCGTCAATTGCAACTGTGGCAACAGGCACTCCAGGTGGCATCTGCATGATTGAGAACACTGCATCCATTCCATCCAGATTCTTTCCTGAAAGCGGTACTCCGATAACAGGAAGTGCAAAAAGCGCTGCACACATTCCCGGAAGTGCTGCTGCCATTCCAGCTCCTGCTATTATTACCTTTACATCTCTATCACAAGCGCCTCTTGTCCACTCAATAAGCTCATCCGGCTCACGGTGTGCCGAGATGATGGTGAACTCATACTCTATTCCGAGCTCTTCAAGCATATCTGCTGCCTTACTCATCACCTTTAAATCTGAGTCGCTGCCCATAACTATTCCAACCTTTGCCATTTTATCCTCCTTATATGTCTAACAATTATTTACTTTCTGCATCAAGCGTATCGAGCGGTTTGTTCAACTCTTCTACGCCCTCAAGCACAAATCTGCCATCTTTTATTATATCACATGTTGAGCCATCGTGTCGAATAACTGTGATGGCTCCAAGCTCATCATATGGTATTGTGATATCCGTGTGGCAGTTGAAATATGCCTTTGATATATCCTCTTTTCTGCGGATGGAAACTGAATTGTCCCTGGCAATGATTGCTTTTCCGTCAGGGTTGTATGTCATATTGTCCTCATCGTATGTGTAGCAGGTATCACCCACTGCAAAGTGCGGTCCTGTCTTCTCTGCTATGAGAATAGGCATCTTTGCCGCGATATCGTATACTCTTGCCATACGGTAGGCTGTCGTATTGGTGCCTATGGCAAACTCACCCATAGGCAGTGTGTCGTGATGGAAAAGCACATTGTCAGATATATACTTTTTGTTTTCTTCCTCATCCTCAAAATTGGTACATGTATATTTATCAATCATGCCATCCTTAAAGTCGATTTCCAGATTAAGGAAATTAAGCTCATTGAGATATACCTGACTGACATGCAGCTTGCCGTTTGTGCCCTCTAACACCGGTGAAGTAAACACCTCTCCGACAGGGATATTTACATCAGCCACACAGTTTTCAAAAGCTGTCTCCTTTGAAGGCTCCTTAAGCTCATGAATCTTGACATACAAATCTGTCCTATTGCCGTTTGTACCGACGATATGCACCCTGTCTGCTGTATCGAGCAAATCTATGATTTTCTGCTGCATATCCCTGTAGAGTGCATAATCAAGAGTATTAATCTTTACAGTCTCCGTAAAAATTTCCTTATAATCAGGTCCGATTGCAGCACACGGATAGGCAATAATCGTAAAGCTTCTGTCCTCGCTGTGGATATAGCTGTTCATATACTGTGAGCGCACGCTTGTCATATGGACTACAAGCTTCTGCTGCTCATCATTAAAGTGCGCAGCCTCCTTCTTTGAAACCGGAGCAAACGGCTCCTCTCCGAATATCTCTATGACAGCCGGTCCTCCACATTTGCATGCTACATCCTTCATTCTCTCAAGTGCATTGTGCATGCACTCAAGACGATACTCCACATATGCCTTGTCAAGCCACAGTGCCATATCCTCCTTGTGGTCATAGTCAAACTGCTTATTGACCGATGTTGAAAATGGTCTCATGGCAGGCTTCATACCCATTTTCTCAAAATTCTTTAATGCTGCTCTTATCATACGCTCAAAGCCAAGCGGATAAAGCACCTGAACCACCGACTTCTTTGAGATATCCTTGTTGCAGGTAATAAAGCCAATGCGGTATCCTTCTGTATAGGTATCTGCCATGGCCTGTATCTCCTCATCTGAAAATGAAGCCAGATGCGCTCTGCCGGCGCGCTCATTCTCTCCGACATACAGTCCGTAGGAATACAGATAATCATCATTTGACAAATCTGCCTCATTTACAAGCTCTGTATAGTAATCATAAGCCGGATCAAGGAGTGCTCTGTTGTCATCCTCTGCAAATATCTCCTCATAATCATGCATGAACGAATATATACAGCCCCTTATCTCATCAGGACTCAGCTCATTGGCATTCTCAAAATAATTGTAAAGCTCTACAATAAGCTCTGCATAAATGCAGAGATATTTTATATCCCCCTGATAGATATGTGTAATGCTTCCGGCAATTTTTGCATATACAGCCGATAAAAGCTGACCATACTCATCTCCGAGCACCTTTACGGCGTATGCCGGGTTGGCATAGCTTTTCTCATAATTTTCTTTATCAAACTGTGAATAGAATAAATCGTTAAATTCCTTATCTGCACTATGGTTTTTAATAGTGTTGATGCACTTTGCCGCACTTGTGAAATAATCTGCAAAAGCCGGCTCTATAGCAGGCTCTCTGATGATCTGTTCTATCCGCTCCTCCACAAGCTCTAATCGCTCTGCGTAAAGCTCATTGGAGAGTTCATAAATCTCTTTATAACTCATATATCCCTATAATCTTTCTATTTTATAATTCAAATATTCATGACAGTTTTATCGCACTATTGATATAATATGTGCTAAATAATAAAGCCGGCAGCATACGTCCCACCCCAGCTGAGCACCGCTATAAGTGCAAAAAACACTGCCAATCGTGGAAATGTCATGAATGATTCCTCATCAAAGAGGCTTCTGATGGCAAACCCGAAATCTGCCAGAGATATGCCAAGCATCAGTATACCGGCACTGCCATAGTACATAGACAGATTGCCATCTCCTCTGAATGCCGCATTCAAAAAAACTATATATACAATCTCTATGAGGATAGCCACAACAAGTGCAGCTATCCCCCTCTTAGATTGCTTCTTTTCCGTAAACTTATACCTGTTACGTTTTCTTCTGCCAAGCAATTTATATTCTCCTATTTGCAGCCGTACTGCTTATAGTACTCATCTATAGCTGCTTTGATTGTGTCATCAATGACTACTCTGCCATCATGCTCTCTGTTGTAGAGATACTCTGTGACCTCTTCCATTGTAACGATTGCCTTGCCCTCAAAGCCGTACTTCTCATGAATCTCGTCGAGCGCGCTTACCTTGCCGCCCTGTCCGACTTCCATTCTGTTAAGGCTCACCATAAGGCCTACGATTGTAACATCTGCAGCTCCTCTTACCTTTGGAACTGTCTCCTCCATTGATTTGCCGGATGTGGTGACATCCTCTATCATGACTACTCTGTCGCCATCCTTAAGCTTGCTTCCAAGGAAGCCTCCCTTGTCTGCACCGTGATCCTTTGCCTCTTTTCTGTCTGAGCAGTAGCGCACCTCTTTGCCATAGAGCTCATGGTATGCGATAGCTGTTACCACTGCAAGCGGAATTCCCTTGTATGCAGGTCCGAATAATACATCAAAGTCATCTCCGTAGTTAGCATGGATAGCCTTTGCGTAGTACTCTCCGAGTCTCTTAAGCTGTGAGCCTGTCACATATGCTCCCGCATTCATGAAAAATGGTGATTTACGGCCGCTCTTTAATGTGAAATCACCAAATTTCAGCACGTCACTCTCCACCATAAAGTCTATAAATTCCTGCTTATACTGTTCCATTTTATCTTAAAACCTCCTGTTTATAAGGCTTTCACGCCTTTATTATTGTCTCAAATTGCTTTACTACACACTTTTTACACACTTTACACCGCTTCCATCTTCCTCATCTCGTCAAACAAGGTATCATCTGTTACGTGACAATACAAATCCATTGTCAGCTGTAAGGAGCCATGTCCGAGAAGCTTCTGCACGCTCTTAGGCTGCATTCCGTTCTCGATTGCCCTTGTTGCAAAGGTGTGACGGAAACAATGAGGAGAGAACCTCTCAAATTCCGGGTGTTCCTTCTGAATTCGTCTCGTTGTTACATCCATACATTCCTGTACGATGAACTGCTGTGTAGGTCGATTGTTTCTGGTTACGAAAACCAGATTCTTGTATTCGTCCTGTGCTGTTTGTGCGTTCTTAAGCAGAATCTCCTGCCCGCGAACTCTTTGTTTTTTCAGAGCTTCCATAGCTCTTGTTGTTAAGGGAATGGTTCGCTTGCTGTTATGCGTCTTGGTATCATGCCATTCAAAGACATATTTGCCATCCTTGCGGAAATAGCATAAGGAACGTCTGACGTGTACAACCTTCTTTTCAAAGTCTACATCAGACCACTGAAGCCCCATCAACTCACCAATACGCATTCCTGTGTCGATTGCCACTACATATAAATTGTAGTAGAATGTGTCCTTCGCATAGCTAAAAAAAAGCTCCGTTTCACCTACCGTTAATACTCTACGTTCTTTCTTAACCTCTTTAGAAATCACAGTATTGATCTGCTTAGCAGAATTTTTGATAAGTAAATCAGAGTCTATTGCTTTCTCCAGCATATCGACCAGTATCTTTTTCGAATTCTTACGCTCATTGTCTGTTTCCAGTTCGTTAATCGCCTGCTGCATAATCAGTAAATTCAAGGATGTGAGTTTTCTCCATCCCAGAGCCTTCTGTATTCTGCGATAATGACCTGCGTATGTCTCCTTGGTGGAGTCTCTGCAATTCTTCTTGCAGGTATCCATCCAGATTTCATACCATTCGTCAAGCGTTACGTCCTTCGCAACAACATTGAGTGCCTTTTCATCCTCATACTGTTCGTTTCTAAGCTTCTGTCTTACCTCATTCAGCGTCTTTGCGTAAACCGTCTGCTTCTTGCCAAAACGATTCACGAATCTTCCCTGATAAAGACCATCCTTTCTCTGTGATAAGCCTTTACCTAATTCTTTACCATTAAGGGATTTACCCATTTATGCCTCCTTCCTAAGTGTAGAATAGGAAGGATTCCAAATATCGTCCCTATTCTACCATAAAACCTTACAATTATCAATCCGTTTCAAAAATTGAATTCTCATTTTGAAACTCCTCCGTGTTCTTATTTATGAAAGAATCTGATTCAGTAACCAGTGGTCTAATCTGCCCTTATGAGCATATAGTCTGTTACCGATTCTTACCGTGAAACCATTGGCCGGATTGGAAAGCAATTCTCTTGCTTTCGTCTGTCCAATACCAAGGTACTCACACATTTCCTTTACATTTAATAATGCTCTTGTATCAAGTTCTGTTTTCATGGTAGTCCTGCCTCCTCTCGTAATATTCTCATTAACCACCTTCTTTCCTACCCGCAATAAGCGGTTCCTAAAGTAAGATTGTTCCAGTACTCTTAGTTTGGTTTTCTACGTATCCACTGTCTGGATTCTTTAGCACCGATTTCTCACTACTGAAACCTGCCTGTGGGCCTCTCCTGCGCGAGATCATCTCCCACCCTTGACGGAAGTGTCTGTTCTTTGCTCCGCTTAAATTGCTTTAAGTATCATCGCAAAGTCCGTTGACTGTGAATACAACTCATGAAGTTTTCAATGTACAGTTAAAACATTTCGATATTCTTGTAGAACATAAGTTTGTTTTGTGTTATGATTGTTGTAGCCGATTTGCTTCATTTCTGATGCCGCCCGGCTACGTTTTGTAAGTTAATTGTAGTAAAATATAGAGAATAAAATAATTGACGGTCACTTGACCGCGACTTGACATAGAAACTTTTCAAAGAATGAAAATATAGAAAGACAGATAAGATAGATAGCGGGATTGATAAATCCTCTCTGAAAGGAGCACACAGATGAGAAACAGACTGACCTTCGCCAATGTGATTGGTGTATTATTGGAAAATAAAAAGAAAACCTACCCGCAGCACCAGCTTGTACGCAGTCTGTTCTCTGCATATCTGGATGATACTCTGACAGCTTCGGAATTAATCGCAGATGACACGACGATGTACAGCCGCTGGTGCAATGGCGCCCGCCCGATTCCTATAGATATCCTAAAGACTTATGAAGATGAGGATGAATGGGATACGATGGAGGATGATTTCAGAGATAAGATTATTCCGAACCTGTTGAACGAAGCACAGGCTCGAATCCAGATGGAGGAATTGATTACAGACAGTATAAAAACCATCGGGCAGGAAATGGCTGATGCACTGATTCAGGAGCCGGATAATGCAGCCTTTTTCTGCTCTGTGGTAAGATATGCGATTTTGAATGACCATAGCACAGGTGCGCTCTATTCTCCCGACCTTTCGGAAGTGATTCTTTGCAATAAGCTTCCCTCCTGCAATCAGGCATTCATTGGACGAAAGGATGAGATAAAAGCAATCGCATCCCATCTTTCCAATCAATCCGTCTTATTCATTACTGGTATGGCAGGCATTGGAAAAAGCGAAGTTGCCAAAGCCTATGCACAGACGAACCGTAAAAAGTACACCAATATCATTTATCTGTATTACACCGGTGATTTGAGAAAAGACATCGCAAACCTTACATTTGCAGATGATTCCGTAGAAATGAATGAGGAAGTCCGTTTTCAGAATCACTATAAGGTGATGCAGAGACTCCACACAGATACACTGCTGATTCTGGACAACTTCAATGTGCTTCCAAAGGACGAACCCTTCTTAAAGGAACTGATGAAGAATGATATGCAGCTATTGATTACCAGCAGATGCAAACTTAAGAATTATGATTCTATAGAAATAAAGGAATTGGATAAAGAAAAAGAACTGACAGAACTGTTCTACAAGCATTGTCCTTCTGCAAAACGTGATCCGGACAGTGTGTCTGCCATTATAGAAGAAGTGAACTGTCATACCCTGACTGTCTGCATGGCTGCTCTTACCTTAGAAGCCAGCGGCATGGAACCGGAAGAATTGTTACAGGAGCTGCGTTCCTGCGGTATCGGGCAGAACATGGAAGAAATCGAGGTATTCAAGGATGATGAATTCTCCTATGCCAGTATGATAGGACACCTTCGCATGTTGATGAAGCTTAATAGATTAAATGAGGACAGTATTGATATCCTCCGTAACCTCTCACTCCTGCCGGTATCAGGAGTTTATAAAAGTGCGTTCAAAATGTGGCTGGAACTGGATTCTCTCAAAAATGTTAATGAGCTGATACGCTATGGCATTATCAGTGAAGATACCGAAAATAAGACGATTGCACTCCATCCTCTCATTCAGGAAGTGGCAATCGCAGAGACCATTCCAACCGTATCAGACTGCCATGTGATGTTAAATCACCTGCATTTGATTTGCCTTGCTCACGGTCTGGATGTAAAAAGACCGGTGACTGTCATGGAATGTCTGAAAAGCATCAACAGACACATCATCCTAGATAACAGGGCTTACTATCTACTGTTCTTACAGGATATGTACCCTTACTTTGACAAATATCTGGATACCGATTATCTGTCGGAGCTGGTAGAACGTATAGAATATGTGATGAATCTTATGAATGATTCGGGCAAGTCGGATGAAACGAGTAAATCGTATAATTCAGATAAATCAGGCACACCAGATATTACGCAAGAAACCAACCACATTTCTGCCTGTGACAAAGCATTATTATTAGATTACAAAGCACAGCTTCTGTTCCCACGCAAGGAATATGATAATGCCATTAAGAAATATAAAAAGGCGATTGCCCTCATGGAAAATTACCATAAGACCAATACTGCGGATGCCCGTTCCGCCAATCTGCTTTCAAACCTGCACAACAACCTCTCTACAGCTTATCTGTTCCGGAAGAAACTGGAAGAAGCCGTATCAGAACTCAAGACAGCTTTCACAGTACGCAGGGAATATGCCAGTCTTGGATTGATAGAGAATAATGATACCCTGCAGCAGACACTCTCACTTGCTAACATGCTGGTGCAGAATAAGGAATATGATTCTGCTCTGGAAATTATTGATTTCTGTGAATCCACCATTGATGAAGTTATGGGTAGAAATAACCTTGATTATGGTATGTGCGAGTTCTATCGTGGTGTCATTGCTTATACCCGTTCTCAGCCTGTGATAGCAGAACAGCACCTGCTTAACGCAGATGCCGTCTTTCATGCTGTTATGAACGAGAACCCTGATAATGATTATTCCAAAAGTACTGCTCGTTATTTGTATAGTTTGTATATGAGATGGGGAAAGAAAGAGCTTGCGGAGCAATATAAAAAAATACTAATCAGCACGCATTAGGTATTGCCATAACAATGATACATATAGTCAGAACACACCCAAATATCAGCATAACGGGTAACGAGGTCATAGAAAACTTGTAGGCTCGGCTGCTGTCCTTTGTTATCGATATTCGCAAGATAGCGCGGGGAGATATATAACTCGTCGCTTACTTTTTTGCGACTTTCTCCGTATTCGTTTCTCGCGGCTTTAATGGCAGCCCCGAAAGCCTTAAAATCATATATTGATACTGGTCTTTTTGCTATAATCATTCACCCTATTACATTTTACTGTTCCCCTTTCTATCTGTTTCTTTGTGCCTGTGCTTCCACCAAAGGATAAACGGAAGAAGCAGAACCAGCACCACTATTAAAAAAATGATTAAAAAGTAATCTCTCGTTCAGCTTCACTCCCTTTCCTCTTTCTTTAAATAAATAACTTATTTCATATTTACTATACATAAATTATAAATTATATATTATATATAATTTATTAT
>ENA-OZHW01000967-OZHW01000967.1-human-gut-metagenome-genome-assembly--contig:-NODE-967-length-11050-cov-8.889859_pt1 | contig 11050 bp, 9 predicted proteins | sample MGYA00244050_ERZ653694 | MGnify/ENA primary metagenome ERZ653694 (study PRJEB26926, sample SAMN06165242) | human gut metagenome | biome: ENVO:00009003; feature: ENVO:2100002; material: ENVO:00002003...
TACACTCGACTAGTCGTCGGCAGCGTCAGATGTGTATAAGAGACAGATCAGATACCCTCTTACGGCTTCCCATTCCATGGTTGTACGACACAATAGGTGTTACCGCATCTCTGAGACCAAATGCGGCAAATAATATAAACTGCTGGATTTTGTAATATAATCCATATGCTGTTACCGCGTTTTCTCCTACTCTCTTGAGTATGATATTCATTCCGTAAGTCATGATTGACATAAGGGCCTGAGCTATTATTGCCGGAAGGCCTATGCTGTAAATTTCTTTAATTATTCCGCCATCAGGTTTTATATATATATATTTATTTGAAATTTCAGAATTGAACTTCAGGTGGAAAACAAGTCCGCATACGCAGGATACAATCTGTCCTATTACAGTTGCCCACGCAGCACCTGCAACACCGAGCTTTGGCATGCCGCATAATCCGTATATAAGAATCGGGTCAAGTATAATATTGGTCACGGCACCCGCCACCTGCGCAATGGTTGACAAATGGGACCTTCCGGTTGCCTGGAGCATTTTCTCAAAGAACGAGAAAAATACTATTCCGGGAGACACAATACAACATATTTTTAAATATTTCACGGCCATATCATGCACAATCGTTGTATCAGTCTGAGTGTTTATATATGTTTCTACCCCAAACACGCCAAAAAGTGCAAACAATATATAGATTACTATTCCCAGAAAATAAGCGTTTCCGACTATTTTGTCCGCTTTTTCTTTATCTCCCTGGCCAAGGCTCTTTGACAGCAGTGCATTCACTCCAACACCCGAACCTATTCCGATAGCGACCATTAACATCTGTACGGGAAAAGCAAGCGTAAGTGCATTGAGTGCTGTCTCCCCGTTCTCTTTCATATTTGACACAAAAGCACTGTCAACTATATTGTACAATGCCTGCAGCATCATGGAAATTATCATAGGTATTCCCATGACAAGCATAAGTTTTTTTACCGGCATTACAGCCATTTTACTTTCACTGTTTTGTTTTTTCATATTTCCTCCATACAAAAAAAGCGCAAATCCAACAATCTGGATTTACGCTTTATAATACGGCAAAGCCGCTGTTATTCCGCCACTCGACGCCAATTATTCTATCAAATAGATTCTTAAAAAGTCAAGAGCAAAAATTACTCTTCACTGTCGTCAGAACCTTCATCTTCTTCCGGCTCTTCTACAGCTGTATCTTCTTCGGTGCTATCCTGTGCAGATGTCTCTTCCATATCGTCATCAATGTCAGAACTTACTTCCTCCATCGCTTCCTCTTCTGCCTGTTCCTCTTCCTCGGCTTCATCGTCTATATCCACAGCCGATTTCTTAGACTTCTTAACCGGTATCGGATCAAGCTGTGACGGCTTACCCTTAAGTCTCATTCTCATAACAATCACAATTGCAAGTGCTGCCACAAAAAGCACTGCCGATAGAATCTGTGATACCGCTACACTGCCTATCTTAAGCTGGTCAGTTCTGAATCCTTCAACTATGAAACGGATAACACCATATCCCATAAGATATCTGCAGAATGTTTCTCCGTAGAACTTCTTCTTATCCCTGAAAATGAGCAGAAGAATGAGTAATACAAGGTTAAGTACGCTCTCATAAAGGAATGTAGGCTGAACCTGTACATATTCCACTCCGTTGATCATAACCTTCATGGCATCCGTAACATCAACATTCGTGCCTATATCCGCAACCGGAATCTGCATTGCAAAAAGGCTGTCTGTGTATGAGCCGAAGGCCTCTCTGTTAAAGAAATTGCCCCATCTTCCTATAATCTGTCCTGTGATAAGCCCAAGCACTGCCGTGTCCGTAAACTTAAAGAACTTCATCTTCTTAACCTTACAGAATATCACAGCCACGACCACTGCTCCGATTATTCCGCCGTAGATAGCGAGTCCGCCGCCTCTTAAATTAAATATTTGGGTGAGATTCTTGCTGTAATAATCCCATTCAAATATAACGTAATATAACCTAGCACATATTATACCACCGACTATTCCGAACAGTGTATAATCTATGTAATCATCAACCTTCTGTCCCGTTCTCTTAGCTTCATGATATGCCATAAGTGCACCGCATACCATGGAAAGTGCCATGATAACGCCGTAATAAGCTATTTCAAATCCGAATACGGTAAAACTCTTGTTTACCAGTACCTCAAATCCCAAATGCGGAAATCTTATTGGTCCGACATCCATATTATTATCTCCTTTATACTGTCTTTTTTATAGACAATATTGTAATACAATCCGTCACTAAATTCAACTTTCAAATTAATTTTATTGTCTTAACTCCGTAAATGTGCTATATTTTAGTAAGTCATACAAAATAAAATACAGACATGTCTTATGTCTGCCGAAAGGATTAGATTTTACAATGAAATTAGGAATCGTAGGATTACCGAATGTCGGTAAAAGTACACTTTTTAACTCTTTGACCAAAGCCGGTGCAGAGTCAGCCAATTATCCGTTCTGTACAATAGACCCGAACGTGGGTGTTGTTTCGGTTCCGGATGAGCGTCTCGGCAAGCTCGCCGCTCTTTATGATTCAGCCAAAATAGTTCCGGCCGTAATTGAATTTGTCGATATCGCCGGTCTTGTAAAGGGTGCATCCAAGGGCGAAGGTCTCGGTAACCAGTTTCTCTCGCACATCAGAGAAACGGATGCCATCGTACATGTGGTAAGATGCTTTGAAAACACCAATATCGTCCATGTAGACGGTTCAATAGACCCGTTGAGAGATATCGAAACAATTAATTACGAACTTATTTTCTCAGACCTTGATATTCTTGAGAGACGAATCGCCAAGGTTTCAAGAGGTGCCCGCAATGATAAGGCTCTCGCCAAGGAACTTACTCTTCTTGAGGGCATCAAGGCACATCTTGAGCAAAGCAAGCCTGCCCGCTCATATGAACCGGAAGATGATGATATGAAGGCCCTTATGGCTACTTATGATCTGCTCACAGCCAAGCCTGTAATCTACGCTGCCAATGTCAGTGAAGATGACCTTGCCGATGACGGAGCTTCCAACAAGTACGTCCAGGTAGTACGCGATTACGCAGCCAGGGAAGGCAGTGAAGTGTTCGCAGTATGTGCACAGATTGAAGAGGAGATTTCCGAACTTGATGATGATGAAAAGAAAGAATTTCTTGAAGACCTCGGTCTTAAGGAATCCGGTCTTGATAAACTTATCAAAGCAAGTTACAGCCTCTTAGGTCTTATAAGTTTCCTTACAGCAGGTCCTACAGAGACACGCGCATGGACCATCCGTAAAGGAACCAAGGCTCCGGGTGCCGCCGGTAAGATTCACAGCGATTTTGAACGTGGATTTATCAAAGCGGAGGTTGTATATTACCAGGATCTTCTTGACTGCGGTTCTTATGCCGCTGCCAAAGAAAAAGGCCTTGTAGGCATAGAAGGTAAAGATTATGTAGTCAAAGACGGTGACGTAATACTTTTCAGATTCAATGTATAATTTATAAAACAAGGGCAAAAAGTCATTTTCCAGAACTTTTTGCCCTTTACTATCATAGAAATTATTTACAATATTTCCTTACTTATTCTTCTATTGACTTCTTCTTACAGATTCCTACTGTCAGAAGAGCAGCTCCCATCAATGCAGCACCCCAGATAATATACATTCCAGAATATCCTGCGGCAACATCTTTATTGCCACCTTCCGGTTTGTCATTGCCGGTGTTATCATCGTCAGTATTGCTATTGCCCGGTTCTGTTTTCGCTTTGATTGTATATCCGCACTCACATACTTTGTCACCATTCTCAAGAGTAGTAAAACTATGATTTGCAATAGTATCAGACTTTGCAAAATCATCAGAGAAACAATACTTCTCCGTACATACTTTCCAATGACTGTTCTCATCATACTTCCAATCGCTTAATGTATGTTCATGTACTGATGTGGCGCGTGTAACCTTTACACCTCCCACATGCAAATTATTGTACTCATTTAACAATGATTCATCCCACTGTCCTTCATATATGACTTTGCCTTTTTTATCATAAAGTCTGAATGTGCCCGGAAATTTGAAATCCTCATTATCCACTTCTATCGCTCTGTCAGAGCCATCTGTATTATGAAGGTCAAAAAGCACGTTATCCAATATAACTGTACCACACTCAATTGGCTCATCATCACTTATTATTATCAGCTTGCTGTCTGTTACATTCAATATATCATTTTCATCGGATTGGTCTACTTCGTCAAGAATTTCTATTCCCTTTTTGGTAAATGTTTTTAAGAGCACATCACAGTTGGTCACAGTTGATATGACATTTTCTTCTCCGGTTATTTCGATTGCTTCACCATCACTTATAATTGTTATATTGGAATTTGTAAAATCAATGCCTGACGAAGTGCTGCTATCCTTATCAACAATAATACCATCATCGCGCACCGTCATATATACATCCGAATCCGCAATCGCAACACCTTTAGAATCACCTATGCCATCATCGCACGTTCTCAGCTTCAGGCCGCAATTATTAATGTTAACATGTCCATAAGCATATAAACAATCACTGTACGCATCAATTGCAAGAAGCGAATTATCCGATGTTCCTTTTATGGCAATGTCTCCTAAGCCATAAATACCGCATCCGGCAGATGATGCAATATATGCATTTCCTTCTACCTGTACTGTTGAATTCTCAGGAAGAACTATGGCATCATATTCGCTGGCACAATAATACTCAAAGCCGTCTTTTAGTGTTAATATATGATTCTCATTATCCCATGACCACAAATCATCATCACTATGTGCAGGCAGATTATCTTCATCAGTAAAATTCATACCCATTGCATAATCGCTAAGGAACTTAAGTTCAAACTTTAAGTGTCCCTGATCGCCGTATGCCTTCTGACCCATTACAACATAATAAGTTCCCGGTTCATAGAACGCGTTTACATAGAATTCACCAAGTCCCACAAATTCACTATCATCCACACTATTTAAACAACTATAAGTTCCGTCGCTGTTCGTACCATAGATCTTTATTACCGTATCACCTTCTGTAGATGCATCATAACATGCAGCCGCAATACCTTGAGCCACATCAGCATTTAAGCGGTATGCTTTGGCATATACAACACACTCCAAATCGTCATCGTAATAATATTCCCCCTCATCAGCTCCGCATTCGGTATCAATTTCCTGAGTGTAATCTTCGGCATTGTCAAATATATCATTCATATTCTTAATATTATCCAAAGCCATAATATCCACATGGCAGTCCGAATCACCGACATAACTGTTATACACATTAAAAGCCAGATAATATGTCCCGCTTTCTTTTGGGTTTATTACAAATGTCTCACCCCATTCATAACAATTATCTTTGTCATAATCACGTTCATAAATTAAGTTTCCGTTATCTTCTCTGTACACTTCGACAAATGTATCTATAGGACTGTCTACACCCGTGCATTGCACATATATCATCTGTCCCTTTTCCAGATTTACTTTCTTTGCATATACACTACCACCATACTGTTGGTCAATAAACTGTAATTCCGGATTATAATCAGCTGAATACGGTATCGTAACCATCTCAGCACTTTTAATATAATCCTCCTCTGAATCGCCGGCTTTCGCCACCTGCGGCACACATGCTAAAAGCATAACAGCTGCAAGCAGCATGCCTGTGATTTTCCTTTTCATTTAGTTGTCCTCCTAACCTTAAACATATATTCCTTAAAATTTCAAATCTAATCTGCACTTCGATTAGATTTGGTATCAATTATACCACAACTGCCAGACATTAACAAGCATCGAAATCTGCGGAATTAATGGCAATCAATATGCCGCTGTCCATTGAGACATATGCAGTATCATCTGTAAGTTCATTGCTTATGCATCTGGAATATCCCGGTTTTAAAGTATATCCGTCAAGCGGGTACTTAAATCCTTTCAACTTCATTCCCGTCACTTCTCCCGCAAACGGAACAAATGACACATATTTAAGCGGAAAATATTCTCTCGTAATCTCAAATGGCTTGTTCTCAAGAAAAACAATATTATCGGCCGATACAAGTCTTGCCCTTATACCGTTTGCAAGCGCAAAATAAAGATTATGAATATTAGCCAATGTATGATCGAGTCTCCCGCCAAACGCGCCCAGCACATCTGTTTCATTCCCGCGCTTCACAGCTTCATGAATGGCTATCTCGGTATCCGTATCGTCCTTTTCAGGTATAAAACGCCGTACTGTTATCCCTTCACGGGCATATCCATCCAGATCGTCATTACCATGTGTGTCAAAATCTCCGACTATCATATCAGGTCTTATCCCACTCTCCGTGCAGTAATCCAGACCGCCATCGACTGCAATCACATAATCATATATGTTTTTTTTATAAAAAGAGGCAGCAAATGCTCTGTCAAAGCTGCCGCCTGTTATTATCAGTGTTCTCATATCTGCTCCACTATACTAAGTAATCTGTCTACATTACTCTTAATATCTCCCTTAAAAACTGCCGAGCCTGCCACAACTATATCTGCTCCGCATTCAAATATATGCGCGATATTATCTGCATTGGCTCCTCCGTCAACTTCTATTGCAAAATCAAGACCTTTGGCTGCTCTCATATCAGCCAGTTCCCTGACTCTGTCAAATGATTCGGGAAGAATCTTCTGTCCTCCGAATCCCGGATTAACGCTCATCACGATTACCTGTTCAAGATACGGAAGATATTCCTCCAATTCTGAGATTGACGTCTCCGGACTTATCGCAAGTGCCGGTTTCGCGCCAAGCTCGCCGATCTGCATAAGTACATTCTTCGGAGAATGGCATGCTTCTATGTGAACAGATATAATATCTGCTCCGGCTCTTCTGATATCACCGATATAACGCTCCGGATCCACTACCATCATATGCACATCAAAAAGCATTTTGGTGTGATTTCTGATAGATTGTATTACAGGCATACCGAATGATATGCTCGGAACAAATATTCCATCCATCACATCAAGATGAAGATATTCTGCCCCCGCGTGCTCTATTACATTGAGCTGTTCACCAAGTTTTGTAAAGTCTGCTGATAAAATTGATGGTGCTAAATATTTTTTCATTAATATTTCCTCTTAGATTTGAGTTCGTTATATAAGCTTAAATATATATCATATCGTGTGCTGTTAATTACACCTTTATCCACTGCTTCCTTAACAGCGCAATCCGGTTCATTGACATGAACACATCCGTTAAAACGGCATCTGCCTTCATAATCACCAAATTCATTGAAATAGAATCTTAAATCTTCTGCTTCCATTCCATCACATTCCAGTGAAGTAAAACCGGGTGTATCCATTATATAAGTGTTACCGGGAAGCGCGAATATTTCACTGTGTCTGGTAGTATGCTTACCGCGGTTTATCTTAACGCTGATATCCCCGGTCTGCGAATTGGCATCGGGAAAAACAGCATTTAGAATCGATGACTTGCCCACACCGGACGGTCCCGCAAGAGCCGTTGTCTTTCCGTGAAGAATTGACTTCAATTCCTCTATTCCTTCATTCTTAACGACGCTCGAAGCAACTATCTTACATCCGCTGTTCTCAAAAACATCACAAAGTTCTTCTATCCTATCAGAATCCGCCTGATCGGTTTTATTAAAGCAGATTACCGTATTTATCCCACTCCGGTCCATATTAATCATAAATCTGGTCAAGAGATTAAGATTCGGTTCCGGCGAAACCGACGCAAAAACTATCATAGCCTGGTCGATATTAGCTACAGCAGGCCTTATAAGCTCATTTCTGCGCGGCAGAATATCAATGACATTACCGTTGTGGTTAACGGCATCAGTGATATCAAATTCCACATCATCACCAACTAACGGTTTAATCTTCATATTGCGGAATGCACCTTTGGCCTTACATTCGTACACACTGTCGTCCGAGGCAGTGTGTACGTAATAAAATCCCGCTATTCCTTTGATTATCTTACCTTGCATAAATTATTCCACTGTAGCGGCAAGACCCGGTACTTCGGCAGTCTTATCGGCGCCCTCAGCATCCTTATATGAAATATGCGCAGTTATCGTTGCACCCTTGGAGGTATCGATATCGCTGGTTTCAAAGTCTATATCCAATGTATCGTTAAATTCTCCATTTTTATGTTTTACTGAACTTACCTGTTTTGTCGTAACATTACCGGATGCATCAGTATATGATGCGACAAATCTGATTGAAATTTCACTGCCCTCTGCGGCATCCGAAATACTGTTTTTCAAGTCACTGTATTTGATATGTGCGACTATTTTATGCTTCTGTGCTGCTGTCTCCTGCGGCTTGGTCTCTTCCGGCTTAGTCTCTTCCGGTTTTGTAGGCTCAGGTTCGGTTGCTTTCTGGCCCTTGCTTATCACAAGTGTAATAACCGTTGTATCTATAGGTGCTTCCTCGCCTACCGTTGCTCCGGACTGTGAAATTACCTTGCCTTCCGTAACCTTATTGTCAAAATCATATTCATATTCAATACTGTTAAATCCAAGGCTCTTAAGTTCACTCTCTGCGTCTTCTTTGGTATAACCCTTTACATTAGGTACTTTGGCCATTTTCTGTGCCACGCCCTTATAAAGTGTTATTGTTACGGTATCTCCGCTCTTAACGGTGTCTCCAGCTTTAGGATCAGTTGATGCAACAGTGTTAATCTTGCTTTCATCATCTGTCTCTTCATACTTGTATGTCGGGGTAAGGTTCTTATTTCTGAGAGTATACTCTGCTGATGTCTGTGTCTTTCCAAGTACATCAGGCATCTCAAATGTGGATGTACCCTTACTTACCGAAACAACAATCGTTGTATTCTTGGCTACCATATCTCCGGCTTCAACACTCTGTTCGAATATTTTGCCCTCTTCATAAAGATCAGAATAATCTTCTATCTTACGGATTCCAAGTCCGAGCTTATTAAGCTCTGCCTCAGCTGCATCATATGTGTAACCCGTAAGCTTCGGTACTTCTACCTTATCGCCTGTCTCTTCCTGTGTCGCCTTTGGAACTGATGACGAGTTTTTTCCCGTGGAGAAAAGCTTAACCATTTTCACGATTACGATAATAGTTATGACAAGTATTACAACGCCAACTGCTATTCCGAGAATTGTTATAACCCTGTCTATTTTCTTGGAAGCGGCAGTATCTTTGTCGTCTTCCTCTGTAAGCTCAATATCCTGGTCATCATCTGCATCCTGACCATCATCTGCATACCGATCCCGTATATCGTCAGCCTGACCGGCTGCCGGTGTTGTATCGGCTGCCTTTCGTACCGCCCTATGGCTTATCTCCGCAAGTTCATCATCATCTATCATCTGTGTTACGCCGTTAGGAACAACCGATGAAATAACGACAAAATCCTCATTAGGAGTCACTAAAGAACGCTTGAGATCCGCAATAAGATCTGTCATATTCTGATATCTTCTGTCAGTCTTCTTCTGTGTACACTTAAGTACTATTTTCTCTACACTGATAGGGATATCAGGAAGATATTTTCTCGGCGAAACCATGTCCTCCTGGATGTGCTGCAATGCTACGGCAACAGTCGTATCACCTTCAAACGGAACACGTCCCGTAAGCATCTCAAAAAGTGTGATACCGAATGAATAAATATCACTCTTCTCGTCACTGTATCCGCCTCTTGCCTGCTCAGGTGAAATATAATGCACCGATCCCATCACGGAAGAATTAATGGTATTGGAAGATGCTGCCCTTGCAATACCGAAATCGGTAACTTTGACCTTTCCCTCTTTGGAAATTATTATGTTCTGAGGCTTAATGTCTCTGTGTACTATATGATGCTTATGTGCAGCTTCGATTCCCTGGGCAACCTGAATGGCAACACTGACTGCTTCACGCACGCCAAGCTTCCCCTTCTTCTCGATATATTTCTTAAGTGTAATTCCCTCAACAAGTTCCATTACAATGTAATATATTCCGTTTTCCTCTCCAGTATCATATATGCTCACTATATTGGAGTGAACAAGACCTGCGGCAGACTGCGCCTCCGCACGGAATTTGGCTACAAAAGTCTTGTCTTCACAAAATTCAGGCTTAAGCACCTTTATCGCAACATATCTGTTTAATTTATGGCATTTTGCCTTATATACGTCAGCCATTCCTCCTGAGCCTATTTTCTCGAGGATCTCGTATCTGTCCGCTATAAACATTCCTTCTCTTAACATGTTCCCTCCTATTTTCTAAGGTTCTATAATTATTATTGAAATATTATCCTTACCGCCACGTTCGTTTGCAAGATCAATAAGCATCTGCGCACGTTCATCTATTTCTCTGCTGCTGTTCAGTATGGATGCTATTTGTGTGTCTTCTATCATGTTCGTCAGTCCGTCAGAACACATAAAAACGGTGTCATTCTTTCCAAGCTCAACCTCAAAGAAATCTGCCATAACATCTTCGCTGCCGCCAATGGCCCTCGTAATGACATTCTTCTTCTCGTGGGTACGCGCCTGTGCCCTGTCTATTGTACCGTTGCTTACCATCTCTTCCACAAGCGAATGGTCTCTCGTAACCTGCCTGAATTCATCTCCAAGCACATATAACCTGCTGTCTCCCACATTGGCAACATACATTGAACTGCCAAAAACAGTTGCAATGACAAAAGTTGTTCCCATACCGGTATAATCCGCGGATGTAGCGGCAAGCTTTAAAAGTTCACTGTTCGTGTATTTAATTGCATCTGAAATAATTGTAATCGGATTATCACTGTCTGACGACTTTACACTGTCGGTAAACGATTGCACGGAAAAACGGCTCGCCAGATCTCCGGCCTTATGCCCTCCCATACCGTCTGCTACAATATAAAGGTTAGGCAGCTTGCCAACAGGCTTACTTGTACAGTACACATAATCCTGATTAACACTTCGCATTCTGCCAACGTCCGTCAGCGCATATGCTTTTATCATAGCTGCTCCTTTGGATGTATTTCCATATAACTCTTTCTAAGCTGTCCACAGGCACCGTCTATATCTCCTGTCTCTTATACACATCTGACGCTGCCGACGACTAGTCGA
>ENA-OZHW01000969-OZHW01000969.1-human-gut-metagenome-genome-assembly--contig:-NODE-969-length-11049-cov-10.490176_pt1 | contig 11049 bp, 8 predicted proteins | sample MGYA00244050_ERZ653694 | MGnify/ENA primary metagenome ERZ653694 (study PRJEB26926, sample SAMN06165242) | human gut metagenome | biome: ENVO:00009003; feature: ENVO:2100002; material: ENVO:00002003...
TCCAAAGGGCGATCGGAAAGCCCTTTGGTCGCCTCCGCAGAGGCGAAACCCCTGCGTCAACAAGCACAAAATCATCAAGGAATCCGAAAGCCAACGAAAAAAACGGACTTTGCCCTCGCAAACATCCACAAATTTGGAGGTTTTATTCCACCATGAGCGGTATCACCATGCGTGACATTGGGCGGCAGCTGGGGGTCAGCGCCGTCACCGTGTCGAAGGCGCTCGCGGGAAAATCCGGCGTGAGTGAGGAAATGCGGCAGAAAATCATCCGCCGCGCATCCGAACTCGGCTATGTCAACCCCAACGCGCCGCAAACCACGCCCACATCCGGTTTGGATGTCGGCATCCTCATTCCGGAGAACTTCTTCTCCGTCGTGTCCTTTTATGCAACTTTCTACAAGCAGCTCGTGCAGGCGCTGACCGACGCAGGGCATTTCGGCATCATGGAGCTGGTCACGCATGACATGCAGACCGCGCTGACCCTGCCGAATCTCCTGCGTTCGCGCCACGTCGATGCGCTCATCTGTCTGGGGCAGCTGACTTCCCCGTATATGCAGCTGCTGACGCGGCAGGAAATGCCCGTCATCTGTCTGGACTTCCACGACCCCTTTGTCACCACTGACGCCATTGTCAGCGACAACGCGTTCGGCGCGGCGCAGTTGACCTACTGGCTGATTGAGCAGGGGCATCGGGACATCGGCTTCGTCGGGGATATCAAGGCAACGTCCTCCATCATGGAGCGCTACCTCGGTTTCCTTTCCGCAATGCTGATGAAGGATTTGCCCGTGCGCCCCGAATGCGTTTTTTCCGACCGCAGCCCGGAAGGGAGCATGTTCCACACCTTCCAGCTGCCGGAGAAAATGCCGACTGCGTTCGTCGTGAACTGCGATATGTCCGCGCAGGCGCTGATTACCGACCTGCAAAGCCGCGGTTACCGCGTGCCGGAGGACATTTCCGTCGTGGGCTTCGATGATTTCTGCCCGACCGCTGGAAACACGCCGCCGCTGACAACCTTCCGTGTCAATTGCCCCGCGATGTGCCGCATGGCGGTCAAGCTGATTGGCGAGCGCTGCGCGGGCGACCGCAAAACCGTCGGGCGCGTGCTGATTGGCGGCGAATGCGTCTTCCGTGATTCCGCCGCGTCGGTGTCTGTCATTCACTAATTCCGGAGAGCAACTGCTTTCCGTAGCCCCCATCAGTTGTCCTATCATAACAATCCTATTTTCAGCTGAGAATGCCCCAAGATGCGAAGCGTATTTTTTCTTCTGGCTAACGGGAGTGAAATGCAGCGTAGCAGCGCTACGCTAAATGGAATGACCGGACGCCAGAGGGAAAAAGGCGCGAGCAAATTGGGACAGGCGAAGCTGAAAAGAGGATGAAAAAAAGAAAGAGGTACGAGAACATGGCTGTCAAGATGCTCAACGTCCCCTCCCTTCCCAACATTCCGTGGCAGGAGAAGCCGGCTGACTACAAGCTTTCCTCCCCCGTCTGGCGTTACAGCGAGAACCCCGTCATGGGGCGCAATCCCACGCCGGAAATTGCCCGCATCTTCAACTCCGCCGTTGTGCCGTGGGAGGATGGCTACATTGCCGTTCTGCGCGGCGAGCAGGTCAACGGCATCCCATATGTCTACCTCGGACATTCCAAGGACGGCATTCACTGGGACGTCGAGCGCGAAAAAGTGCCCTTTGTGGATGACAACGGCAACCCGAAAATGCCGCACTACGCCTATGACCCGCGTCTGGTGAAGGTGGATGACACCTACTACATCATTTGGTGCACCGACTTCTACGGTGCTGCCATCGGCATGGCGAAGACGAAGGACTTCAAAACCTTCACGCGCATCGAGAACCCCTTCATCCCCTTCAACCGCAACGCCGTGCTGTTCCCGCGCAAGGTGAACGGCAAGTTTAAGCTGCTGTCCCGTCCGTCCGACTCCGGCCACACGCCCTTCGGTGATATTTTCATCTCCGAATCGCCCGACATGGAGTACTGGGGACACCATCGCCATGTGATGGGGCGTGGCAGCAACTGGTGGGAGTCCGTCAAGATTGGCGGCGGCGCTGCCCCCATTGAAACGACCGAAGGCTGGCTGCTGTTCTACCACGGCGTTGCGACCACCTGCAACGGCTTCGTGTACTCCATGGGCGGCGCGATTCTGGACATCAACGAGCCGTCGAAGGTGCTGTACCGCTGCGAAAACCACCTGCTGACGCCGGAAGAGCCTTACGAAACGACTGGCTTCGTGCCGAACGTCGTTTTCCCCTGCGCTACATTGCAGGACGGCGACACCGGCCGCATCGCCATCTACTACGGCGCGGCGGACACCAACGTCGGTCTGGCGTTCACCACGGTGGACGAGGTTGTCACCTACATCAAGGCGCACTCCAAGCTCCAATGGGGCGACGACATCGCGCAGGACGATTTCTGATTTTGCGGGGATGTACGAGTGCGTACATCTCCATTTTTTGTACAAGGTAGTTCCTCCCTTGACCCTTTCGCGCGATTGAGTAGACTTCTCTTTCATACTGCTTTCGCGTGTTAATGCAGGGGGAATCGCCTCTGCGGAGGCGACCAGAGGGCTTTGCGGTCGCCCTCTGGACTGCTTCGCAGCACACTCCAATGTTACTTGATTTTTATTGTTGCAGGGGGATTCGCGCCTGTGGGCGCGACAAGGGGCAGCGACGGCGTTACCCCTTCCTTAAATACAGTCCCCTCTGCTGCACAATCCCGTCCGCCTTCTGCACAATCGCTGGGCGGCGCTGCTGGGTGATGTCCGCGTCCATCACGTCGTAAAACATCGCCGTTTCCGGCGCGTAGTCCACCGCTTCGCAGCCGACCGCGTTCAGCAGACGCTTTGCGTTCGACAGCGGCCACGAGAGCGCTTTTTCCTGATTTGCGTCGCCGTCCAGCCGGGCGTCCTGTGCCATTTCGTACAGCGAGGCATATAGCTCTGCTGCCGTTTCCGCGCCTGTGCTGATGATGGTAACGGATTCCTGCGCGAAAAGCGCTTCGATGGTCTGCGCGTCCAAAGCGATTCGCCCTTCTGCTTCCACCAAACGGCGGCGGAATTCAGTCTCATCCGCCACCACAACAGGCTTGGGAGGCTTGCGGCGCATGGCGCTCACAATGCTCCCGATGGCGGCGCAGAGCGATACCGACTGCGCAACGATGCACAGCGCGAATCGCCCCATCCAGCCGCTGTTTTCCGGCGTCACGCAGTTGGGCAGCGTCAGCCAGAGCGCAAGCGCACCCAGATTCAGCACTGCGGCGGCGAACGGGAGAATCAGCGGCTTCCAGTCCCGCTTTTGGGCGGCGGGGATTTCAGCGCGTATCAGTGTCATGGATTGCAGCGCGGCGGCTTCCCGCGCATAGAGCAGGTGCAGCAGCTGCCGGCGCGCAGGGTCGGTTTCGCTGGTCAGGCGCGCCTGCTCCGCGGTTTGCAGCTGCTGTACAGCGGCTTGCAGCATTTCTTCGGTCGATTTCATGTCGATTTTCTGCCTTTCGGGGGATGCTCTCCCCAATACAAGGGTACTGCATCTGACTTTCTTTGTCAAGTGCGGCGAAAAAAACAAGGATTTTCGGGATTTTTGCAGAATATTTCATTCGGTATGCTCTGAAAGAGCTTCCATGCGTAGAGAGAATGAGAAAGGCAGGGCAAATCCTATGGCGATGAGCGCCGAAGAAAGACAGCAAATGCTCCTGACGCAGCCGGTGGAGAAGATTATCCCGAAAATGGCGCTTCCCACCATCTGCTCAATGCTGATTACCTCCATTTATAATATGGCGGACACCTATTTCGTCAGCCAAATTGGCACGGCGGAAGCCACCGCAAGCGGCACATCCGCCTCCGCCGCCGTCGGCATCGTCTTTTCCGTGATGGCGATGATTCAGGCGCTGGCGTTCATGTTCGGCATGGGCAGCGGCACGAACGTCAGCCATCTGCTGGGCATGGGCAAGCGCAAGGAGGCGGAAGTGTACAGCGCGGTCGGCTTTTTTTCCGCAGTAGCGGCGGGCGTGCTGATTGCGGTGCTGGGCAATGTGTTCAATGAGCCGCTGATGCGCCTGCTTGGCGCGACGGAGACCGCTATGCCGTATGCGCTGGATTACGCACGGTATATTTTCCTCGCCGCGCCGTTCATGATGGGGTCGTTGTCAATGAACAACCTCCTGCGCTTTCAAGGCTTGGCGACGTATGGCATGGTCGGCATCATTTCCGGCGGCTTGCTGAATATGCTTCTTGACCCGCTGCTGATTTTTGTGTTCGACATGGGCATTGCGGGCGCATCGATTGCGACGGCAATTTCGCAGCTGACGAGCTTTGTCATCCTGCTGGTGATGTGCAGCACGCACGCCGACGCCATCACGATTCATCCGCGCAACTACCGCCCAACGAAGCAGATGTACGCCAAAATCCTGAACAACGGTCTGCCGTCGCTGGGGCGGCAGGGCATCATGAGCGTGTCGACGTCGCTGCTCAACAATGCCGCGGCGGTCTATGGAGACCCTGCGATTGCGGCGTTCGCGATTGTCAGCCGCTGCCTGAATTTCGTCAACTCCACCGTCGTCGGCTTCGGGCAGGGCTTCCAGCCGGTCTGCGGCTTCAATTACGGCGCGAGAAAATATGACCGGATGCACCGCGCGTTTTCCTTCAGCGTCAAGGTAACGACGATTGTGCTGCTGATGCTGGGCGCGGCGGGCTTCGCCTTTGCCGAGCCGGTCGTCACGCTGTTCCGCCGCTCCGACCCGGAGGTCATCCGCATCGGCACGGAAACCTTCCGCATTCAGATTCTGACCGTGTGGGCGTGGGGCTTTATTACGCTGAGCAACATGTACACGCAGGCGATTGGCTACGGCATCCGCTCGACGATTCTGGCGGCGGCGCGTCAGGGCTTGTTCCTGATTCCGACGCTGCTGGTGCTGCCGAACGTGTGGGGGCTGCGCGGGCTGGAAGTCTGCCAGCCGCTGGCGGATGTGCTGACGCTTGCCCTTGCCGTGTGGATGATGACGAAGGTCATTCGTACGCAGAAGGCGCAAATGGCGCAGGAAACCGCGTGAAGCCCTTGCAAATCGCATGACAGAATGGTATAATAGCCCTTGCGATTGACCCCATTTTGTGCGAAATTGAAGGGAGCAGCCTTTATGAAGCAGATTACATCCGCCCAGCTGCGGGAAATGTTCCAGCAGTTCATGGAGTCCAAGGGACATCATCGGATTCCCTCCGCCTCCGTTATTCCGGAAAATGACCCGACCGTCCTGTTCACCACCGCCGGTATGCACCCGCTCGTGCCGTACCTGATGGGTACGCCCCACCCCGCCGGCACGCGCCTGACCGACGTGCAGAAGTGCATCCGCACGGGTGATATTGACGACGTGGGCGACCCCAGCCACCTGACCTTCTTTGAAATGCTGGGCAACTGGTCGCTGGGCGACTATTTCAAGAAGGAAATGATTCCGTGGAGCTGGGAGTTCCTGACGAGCGAGAAGTACCTCGGTCTGGATCCCGACAAGCTGGCGTTCACTGTCTTTGAGGGCGACGAGGACTGCCCCCGCGACGAGGAAGCCGCCAATCTCTGGCGCAGCTGCGGCGTGAAGGATGACCACCTGTTCTATCTGCCGAAGGAACACAACTGGTGGGGCCCGGCGGGCATCACCGGTCCGTGCGGCCCGGATACCGAGATGTTCATCATCACCAAAAAGCCCTGCGGCCCGAACTGCTCGCCTGCCTGCCACTGCGGCGCGTATCTGGAAATCTGGAACGACGTGTTCATGCAGTACAACAAGCAGAAGGACGGCACGTTCATTCCGCTGAAGCAGAAGAACGTCGATACCGGCATGGGCCTGGAACGCACCATCTGTGTGCTGACGGGCAAGAAGACCGTCTATGAGACGGACGCCTTCACCGACATTCTGGCGAAGATTGCCGAACTGTCCGGCAAGGAGTACGGCGCGGATGAGGAAACGACCAAGGCGTTCCGCATCATTGCCGACCACATGCGCACGTCCACCTTTATTCTGGGCGACGACCGCGGCGTGTCCCCGTCCAACACGGATCAGGGCTATATTCTCCGCCGCCTGATTCGCCGCGCGGTGCGCTACGGGATGCAGCTCGGTATGCCCGACGGCTTCACCTGCGAAATCGCGAAGGTTATCATCAACCAGTACAAGAATGCGTATCCGGAGCTGGAGCGCAACGCGGCGTTCGTCATCGATCAGCTGACGCTGGAAGAAGGCCGCTTTGCCCGCACGCTGAAGCAGGGCAACAAGGAGTTCGACAAGGTGGCGTCCCGCGCGGCGGATGGCAAGATTGACGGCGAGACGGCGTTCCACCTCTACGACACCTACGGTTTCCCGATTGAGATGACCGTGGAACTGGCGAAGGAGCGCAATCTGACGGTGGACACCGCCGGATTCGAGGAAGCGTTCCGCAAGCATCAGGAGCTGAGCCATCAGGGTGCGGAGCAGAAGTTCAAGGGCGGTCTGGCGGACACGAGCGAGGAAACCGCACGCCTGCACACCGCGACTCACCTGCTGCACGCGGCGCTGCGCAAGGTGCTCGGCGACGAAGTGGCGCAGAAGGGCTCGAACATCACGGCGGAACGTCTGCGCTTCGACTTCTCCTTCGGCCGCAAGGTGACCAAGGACGAGCTGGCGCAGGTCGAAAAGATGGTCAATGAAGCGATTCAGGCGAAAGTGCCGGTTGTGTGTGAAGAGATGACTGTGCCGGAAGCGAAGGAGAAGGGCGCAATTGGCCTGTTTGAGTCCAAGTACGGCGAGAAGGTTCGCACCTACAAGATGGGCGATTACTCCTTTGAAATCTGCGGCGGCCCCCACGCGCAGAACACCGGCGATTTGGGCACGTTCAAGATTCAGAAGGAAGAATCCTCTTCCGCTGGCGTCCGCCGCATCAAGGCGGTTCTGATTCCCGACCAGAAATAAAGGACGGGGGAGACCCAAGGGGCTTTGCCCCTTGACCCCAGCAGGGCGCTGCCCTGCACCTGCGAAGGGTCTTCGACCCTCTCGACACCCTTTTCGCGATTGAGATGAGCGCATCTGCATACTGTATGCGCGTGTTGCTCCCAAAGATCTACGAACGAAAATGCACCCCTCTTTCGGTGATTTGCCGAAGGAGGGGTGCTTGCTATCAGAATCAGGAATATCAGTAGTTTTCCGCCTTGACCATGAAGTAGCTCTGCGGATGCGCGCACACCGGGCAGATTTCCGGCGCTTTCTTGCCCACAACGATATGGCCGCAGTTCGCGCATTCCCAAATCACGTCGCCGTCCTTGGAGAACACAAGGTCATTTTCCACGTTCGCCAGCAGGCGGCGATAGCGTTCCTCATGCGCCTTCTCGATGGCGGCGACCATGCGGAATTTATGCGCAATCGCCGGGAAACCCTCGGCGTCCGCTTCCTCTGCCATGCGGACGTACATGTCTGTCCACTCGGCGTTCTCGCCCTCGGCTGCGTGCAGCAGGTTCGCCGCGGTATCCTTGATTTCGCCGCCCTCCAGCAGCTTGAACCACATTTTGGCGTGTTCCTTCTCGTTCGCCGCGGTTGCCTCGAAGAGTTCGGCAATCTGCACATAGCCGTCCTTGCGTGCCTTCGATGCGAAGTAGGTGTACTTATTGCGCGCCATAGATTCTCCCGCGAAGGCTTCCAGCAGGTTTTGTTCGGTTTTCGTGCCCTTAAGTTCCTTAGCCATGGTAAAAATCCTCCTAATCGTTGGTTTAACGTGCATTTTGCAGAAGTCTGCTGGAATCATTATACCACAAAATTGAGGAATTTGAAACAGGATTTTTGCCTCCGCAAAGGCGAAATCCCTGCGCTGCACGCGCATATAGCATATAAGTATGAAAGCAAAGTCAACTGAATCGCGAAAACTTGACATTGACGCGGCATGGAGTTCGTGGTATAATTCACAATGTATTCATATGCCAAGATAAAGGAGCAGTATGGATAAGAAGAACTATTGGGTCATTGCGCTGATGGTTGCACTTGCCGTCGGATTGCTGGCGGCGGTAACGCTGCTGCGTCCGAGCGGGGGGCAAAATGGCGAAATCGTCGTGACGGTGGATGGCGCGGAGTACGCCCGTGTGCCGCTGGGGCAGAAGCAGACATTGACCGTCACGCAGGAGGACGGCAGTGTCAACGTGGTTGAGATCAGCGAGCGCGGCGCGGTGATGGCATCTTCAACATGCCATAATCAGCTGTGCGTCCAAATGGGCGAAGTGACGCTGGACAACTGGGAGACGCGCCCCAATCAGCAATTCATTATCTGTCTGCCCAATCGGGTAAGTGTGGAATTGGTGGTGAAGGAATGAAAAAAACAGCGGTGCTTTCGGGGCTGATGGCGTTGACGCTGCTGCTGGGCGGATGCAGTGCGCAGCAGGCAGGCGGCGAAACCCCGACGACACCCCCCGCCGCGGCCGCCACGGTTGACCCGGCAGAAAAAACAACGGGCGTGGGTTTCTACTTCGACACAGTTGTGACCATCACGCTCTACGGCGCGGACGACACCCTGATGGAGGACATCTGGGCGGCTTGCAAGCGTTACGAGAACATGCTCTCCAAAACGGTGGAGGGCAGCGACGTCAGCCGCATCAACAACGCTCACGGGCAGACCGTGACCGTTGATGCGGAAACGTGGAACGTCCTCAGCGAAGCGAAGAAGCTCAACCGCTTGACCGGCGGCGCGTTCGCCATCACGATTGCGCCCCTGACCGCGCAGTGGGACTTCACCGGCGGCACGAACCGTATGCCGACCGATGAGGAGCGAATCGCCGCCCTGCCGCTGGTGGACGACGAGCAGCTCACGCTGGGCGAGAACAACACGGTTACGCTGCCCGCTGGAATGCAAATTGACCTCGGCGGCATCGCCAAGGGCTACATTGCAGACCAAGTGGCGGCACTGGTGCGTGGGCGGTGCAGCGGCGCAATGCTGAATTTCGGCGGCAATGTCTACGCCGTTGGGACGAAGCCGGATGGATCGGCATACCGCGTCGGCGTGCAGGATCCGGACGATCCCAACAACAGCAGCCCTATCGGCGCCGTTTCTGTCATCGACCCCAGCGCCGTGACCAGCGGCCCTATCGGCGTCGTTTCTGTCATCGACCGCAGCGTCGTGACCAGCGGCATCTACGAGCGCGGCTTTACCATCGACGGCGTGCGGTATCATCACATCCTCTCGCCGTGGACGGGACTGCCGTCTGATTCTGATTTGGCATCGGCAACCATCATTGCGGAAAGCTCCATGGACGCGGACGCACTGGCGACAGCGTGCATCGTCCTCGGCAGCGAGAAGGCGCTCCAGCTCACGCAGGAGAACGGCTATCCCGCGCTGATGATTCTGCGCGACGGCACGGTGATGATGAACGACCTGATGAAGCAATGGGGCTACACGTCCCTGCGATGATACGCTATTTTCCTTTGAAAATAGTATCAGCTTTCAATTTCACTTTTTCATAGTTCTCAGGAGGAGGCAATAAACCATGAGTGAAACCAAGACAACTCGGAAACAGCTTCCGGCGTACCTGATTCTGGCGCTGATTGCGCTGGCGGCGGCGCTGCTGCTGGCGGTAACGAATGCGATTACGGCGGGTCCCATCAAGGCGCATGAGGAAGCGGCGCAGAACGCGGCGTTCCAGAGCGTCATGGAGGCGGATTCCTTCAGCACCATGAGCATTCCGGATGGCTGCAATGTTACATCGCTGGTGGAAGCGAAGAAGGACGGCAAGACCATCGGCTACTGCGCGGTGTCCTCCGCCAAGGGCTACGGCGGCAATGTCGCTGTGACGCTGGGCGTTGATATGGATGGCAAAATCGTCGGCTGCCAGATTGGCGACACGAACTTTGCCGAGACGGACGGCTTCGGCGCACGTTGGAAAGAACCGGCTCGTGCGGAGGCGTTCATTGGTCTGAGCGCGTTCGGCGGCGACACCATCGAAGCGATTACCGGCGCGACCGTCACCTCCAAGGCGGTGCTGGCGGCGTCCAATGATGTGCTGAAGTGCATCAGCCATGTGCTGGGCAAGGACGTCGAAGGCGACGTGCTGGCGTTTGGCGTGAAGGAAGAAAAGCCTGCGCAGACGGTTGAGCTGACAGGCGACGTGCATCAGGGCAAGGCTGTTGGCTTTGGCAACGGCGAAGTGACCGCGCGTTTGACGCTGAATGATGATGGCACGATTGCGGCGCTGGTTATCGACGCTTCCACGCAGACGCCCGGCTTCGGCACGCGCTGCGCGGACGAAGAGTTCACGGCGCAGTTCATCGGCAAGAGCGGCCCGTTTACCCTGAATGAAAATGTGGATGGGCTGACCGGCGCGACCATCACCTCGACGGCAGCGGTGGAGGCCATCAACGCGGCGCTGACTTCGCCCGCGATGGCGGCGGAGGATCTCGAACCTGTGGCGACGGAAGCACCTGCTGCGACGGAAGCGCCCATGGTGCTGGAAAACGCGAAGACCGCGACGATTGCGGGCTTCGGCGGCGCGGACATCACGGTGCAGGTGACAGACGAGAACGGCGTGATTACGGCACTGGTGGTGGATGCGTCCAGCCAGACGGCGGGTCTGGGTCAGAAGTGCGCGGATGAAGCGTTCACGAGCCAGTTCATCGGCAAGAGCGCGCCGTTGACGCTGGGCGAAGGCATCGACGCGGTGGCAAGCGCGACGATTACGTCTCAGGCGGTTGTAGACGCGGTGAACAGCCTGTATGCAGCGGCTGAACCCGTGGAAGAACCGACGGAAGCCCCTGCCGCGACGGAAGCACCCGCTGCGCAGACTGCGGAAGTCAAGACGGCAACGGCTGCGGGCTACGATGGCAACGAAATCACGGTGAACGTGACGGACGAAAACGGTGTGATTACCTCCCTGACGGTGGATGCGTCCACGCAGACGGCGGGTCTGGGTCAGAAGTGCGCGGAGGAAGCGTTCACGGCGCAGTTCATCGGCAAGAGCGCACCGCTGACGCTGGGCGAAGGCATTGACGCGGTTGCAAGCGCGACGATTACGTCTCAGGCGGTTGTAGACGCGGTGAACAGCCTGTATG
>ENA-OZHW01000983-OZHW01000983.1-human-gut-metagenome-genome-assembly--contig:-NODE-983-length-10929-cov-9.478849_pt1 | contig 10929 bp, 7 predicted proteins | sample MGYA00244050_ERZ653694 | MGnify/ENA primary metagenome ERZ653694 (study PRJEB26926, sample SAMN06165242) | human gut metagenome | biome: ENVO:00009003; feature: ENVO:2100002; material: ENVO:00002003...
AAGAGACAGACGGATATCTGCATATCCGCCGCGCCTGATATAAATAATATAATGAGCATGGTGTTATCATGGGAAAAAATATCCGCTGGATTATCGTCCTGTTATTATTTTTAGTATATATGATAAATTATCTGGACCGGGTGGCATTATCCATTACGGTCCCGATGATTGAAAAGGACCTTGCACTTAACGCTGAACAATTCGGCATTATTTTCGGCAGCTTTTTCTTCGGCTACGCGGTATTTAATTTTATTGGCGGTTTGGCCGTGGATAAGTTTGGCGCAACGCTGGTAATGGGCCTGGCGGTCGGTCTGTGGTCGCTGTTTTGCGGCTTAACCGCGGTAGCCACCGGCTTTTATTCCATGCTGGTGCTGCGGGTGCTTTTCGGGATGGCGGAAGGCCCGATCTGCGCATCGGCGAACAAGATGATCAACGGCTGGTTTCCTAAAAAGCAAGCGGCTACCGCCGTCGGCTTTCTCAGCGCAGGCTCTCCGCTGGGCGGCGCGGTCGCCGGCCCCATCGTCGGTTACCTGGCCCTGGCATTCGGCTGGCGCCCGGCTTTTATGATTATTTTCGCTATCGGTATTGTATGGATGATAGCGTGGTTTTTCATTGCCGCTAATTCGCCCGAAAAGCACAAAAAAGTCAGCCAGGAAGAACTTAAGCTGATTAATAAAATGAAAGAAGAAGAAGTCGCGCTGGAAACAATAGAAAATCAAACAGCTCACTCGCTGGGTTATTATTTGAAACAGCCAATTATTCTGGTAACGGCCTTTGCCTTCTTCTGCTACAACTATATTCTGTTTTTCTTTCTCAGCTGGTTCCCGTCCTATCTGGTACAACAGCACCATCTGGATATTAAACAGATGAGCCTTACCACTATGATCCCATGGATAGTCGGCTTTGTCGGTCTGGCGCTTGGGGGCTATATTTCCGATAAAATTTTTAAACTCACCGGGCGCCTGCTGCTGTCGCGCAAAATTGTGCTGGTGGTATGCCTGCTGATGGCCGCTATCTGCGTGGGACTGGCGGGTACCGTCAGCAGCGTCGTGCCTGCCGTTCTGCTGATGTCGGTCTCCATCTTTTTCCTCTATGTAACCGGGGCGATCTACTGGGCGATTATCCAGGACGTGGTGCATAAATCCCGCGTCGGCGGCGCCAGCGGCTTTATCCATCTTATCGGCAGCGTCTCCGGCATCGTGGGGCCGATTGTTACCGGCTATATCGTGCAGTCTACTGGTAAATTTGACAGCGCTTTCGTTCTCGCCGGCACTATCGCCGCGCTTGGCGCCCTGCTGGTGCTGTTCGTGATCAAAACTCCGCGTGTGACGATGAAAGCCAGCCAGGCATAAATGGCAGGAGCGCGATGTCCGGCATTGTTCCGGACATCACGCTCGTACTTCTCACTCAGCCTGGGGAGCAACCCAGCTACGGCCCAGCGCCGAGCCCTGAGCGCCCTGCTGATTCAGATAACGATCCAGTTCAACCATGCCGGTCCAGCGATTTTCACACCACAGCGGCGCCAACAGCGTGGGCCGACGGGCGCTGGCGGAAATACGGTGGTAGATCACCTCCGGCGGCGTATGGCGGATCATCTCTCCAGCGGTGACGGTATACGCCTCCAGCTCAATGCCATCGAGACGCCCGGCCTGCCACGCTTTGGCCATAATGCTGCCTTTCACAATATGCAGTGGATGCAATTTGATCCCATCCACGCCGGTCGCCACTACCTGCTCCAGCGTCTGCAGACAATGCCCCTGGCTCTCTCCGGGCAGACCGACGATCAGATGCGCACAGACTTTCAGCCCCCGCTCTCGCGCCAGGCGCGCGGTACGCTGATAACAGGCGAAATCGTGTCCACGGTTAATGCGATGCAGGGTCTTGTCATGAGCAGTTTGCAGCCCCAGCTCCAGCCATACCTCATACCCTTGCTGATGGTATTCACTCAGCAGGTCAAGGACCGCCTGCGGAACGCAGTCCGGGCGGGTGCCGACGCACAGGCCAACGATATTTGCGGCACTGACGGCCTGACGATACATTGAACGGAGCACCTGCACTTCAGCGAAGGTGCTGGTGTAGGCCTGAAAATAGGCCAGATAGCGCTTCGCCCGGTTGACGAGCTGCGCCTGATGAGCGAGCTGTTCGGCGATAGAGCGATGCTGCTGCGCCTCATCGGCAAACGATGCCACGTTACAGAAAGTGCAACCGCCGCGGCCCAGCGTGCCGTCGCGGTTTGGGCAGCTAAAACCGCCGTGCAGCGTTAGCTTATGGACCTTTTCGCCATAGCGACGCATAAGATCCCCACCAAACATATTGACTAATTTCTGTAACTGCATAATCTGATAGACCGCCCTCAACAAAGGGGGCCAAGCCTGCCACTTTTCGTCACCGACGGCGATGACCTGGATCAATCGTCAGCGCGGCGATCAACCCTATTGCATAAACAATCAAGATTACTGCAATTTCATTCAACCCCCAGGTGATGAGTTTTCCTTATATTTTATCTTAGCATTGCCCTAATCTGCTTTCTGGTAAAAAACGGTATTAATGTCCAGTAGTTAAAAATATTGCAGTCAAATATGCTAATAATGAAATGTATTTCAGCGCATATTGGTAATGCAAAGCCGCGTGCACAGTGAGACAGATCACACTAGCCGCACCACCAGCAGGCGTATTCAAAGCATAAAAATTGCCATTATTTTCTTTAATAACAATTAGTTAACTTGTGTATAGCACATTTTTGTATTAATAAGATTGCCATTTGACGTAAGTGTGGATTCCCGATAAGTTGGGAATCCGCTGGAAGCTTTCTGGATGAGCACTCTGCTCATCATATTTATGCAGTAATTGAGATTCCCTCTTAACAGCAAGTCCTCAAACTTGTGTACCGATGCGAAAAGGATTTAAAGAGGGCGAATGCGAGGTGTAAACCCCGTCGCCATGCTCTTTCTGTGCCTGTGCGCAATCGGTATCGGAGGGTGTCCGTAGAGCCTGGGGAGGTTCACTGATATGTTGTACGACAAATCCCTTGAGAGGGATAACTGTGGTTTCGGCCTGATCGCCCACATAGAAGGCGAACCTAGCCACAAGGTAGTGCGAACCGCAATACACGCACTGGCCCGCATGCAGCACCGTGGCGCAATCCTTGCCGATGGTAAAACCGGCGACGGTTGCGGTCTGCTGCTGCAAAAACCCGATCGTTTCTTCCGCATCGTTGCCGAAGAGCGCGGCTGGCGTTTAGCCAAAAACTACGCCGTTGGGATGCTGTTCCTGAATAAAGATCCTGAGCTGGCTAAAGCGGCGCGCCGCATCGTTGAAGAAGAACTTCAGCTTGAGACCCTGTCGATTGTCGGCTGGCGCGATGTGCCGACCAACGAAGGCGTGCTCGGTGAAATCGCCCTCTCCTCGCTGCCCCGTATTGAGCAAATCTTTGTCAACGCCCCGGCTGGCTGGCGCCCGCGCGATATGGAGCGCCGTCTGTTTATTGCGCGTCGTCGCATTGAAAAACGCCTGCAGGAAGACAAGGATTTCTACGTTTGTAGCTTGTCCAATCTGGTCAACATCTATAAAGGTCTGTGTATGCCGGCGGATTTGCCGCGCTTCTACCTGGACCTCGCGGACCTGCGCCTGGAGTCGGCTATCTGCCTGTTCCACCAGCGCTTCTCCACCAACACCGTACCACGCTGGCCGTTGGCGCAGCCGTTCCGCTACCTGGCGCACAACGGTGAAATTAACACCATTACCGGCAACCGCCAGTGGGCCCGCGCCCGTACCTATAAGTTCCAGACCCCGCTGATCCCTGACCTGCACGACGCCGCGCCGTTCGTTAACGAAACCGGCTCCGACTCCAGTTCTATGGACAACATGCTGGAGCTGCTGCTGGCCGGCGGGATGGACATCGTGCGCGCCATGCGTCTGCTGGTGCCGCCAGCCTGGCAGAACAACCCGGATATGGATCCGGAGCTGCGTTCATTCTTCGACTTTAACTCCATGCATATGGAGCCGTGGGACGGCCCGGCGGGCATCGTCATGTCAGATGGCCGCTACGCGGCCTGTAACCTCGACCGTAACGGTCTGCGCCCGGCGCGCTACGTCATTACCAAAGATAAGCTCATCACCTGCGCCTCCGAAGTCGGCATCTGGGATTACCAGCCTGACGAAGTGGTCGAGAAAGGCCGCGTGGGCCCGGGCGAGCTGATGGTTATCGATACCCGTGCCGGACGCATTCTGCACTCAGCGGAAACCGATGACGATCTGAAGAGCCGCCACCCGTATAAAGAGTGGATGGAGAAAAACGTTCGTCGCCTGGTGCCGTTCGAAGATCTGCCGGACGAAGAGGTTGGCAGTCGCCAGCTGGATGACGACACGCTCGCCAGCTACCAGAAACAGTTTAACTACAGCGCGGAAGAGCTGGACTCCGTCCTGCGCGTGCTCGGCGAAAATGGCCAGGAAGCAGTCGGTTCGATGGGCGATGACACGCCTTTCGCCGTGCTCTCCAGCCAGCCGCGCATTATCTACGATTACTTCCGTCAGCAGTTCGCCCAGGTGACTAACCCGCCGATCGACCCGCTGCGCGAAGCGCACGTCATGTCGCTGGCTACCAGCATCGGTCGCGAAATGAACGTCTTCTGCGAAGCGGAAGGCCAGGCGCATCGTCTGAGCTTCAAATCGCCGATCCTGCTGTACTCCGATTTTAAACAGCTGACGACGATGGAAGAAGAGCACTATCGCGCCGACGTCCTCGATATCACGTTCAACCCGGCAGAGGCCTCCCTCAGCGAGACGGTGAAAGCGCTGTGCGATAAAGCGGAGCAAATGGTGCGCGACGGCACCGTGCTGCTGGTGCTCTCTGACCGCAACATCGCCAAAGACCGTCTGCCGGTACCGGCGCCGATGGCCGTTGGCGCGATCCAGACCCGTCTGGTCGATAAAAGCCTGCGCTGCGATGCCAACATCATCGTTGAAACCGCCAGCGCCCGCGATCCGCACCACTTCGCCGTGCTGCTCGGCTTTGGGGCGACGGCTATCTATCCATACCTCGCCTACGAAACGCTGGCGAAGCTGGTCGACAGCAAAGCCATCGATAAACCGTACCGTGCGGTGATGCTGAACTATCGCAACGGTATCAATAAAGGTCTGTATAAGATCATGTCCAAGATGGGGATCTCGACCATCGCCTCCTACCGCTGCTCGAAGCTGTTCGAAGCGGTCGGTCTGCATCGCGATGTCTCCGAGCTCTGCTTCCAGGGCGTGGTCAGCCGCATCGGCGGCGCCAGCTTCGACGACTTCCAGCAGGATCTGCTGAATCTGTCGAAACGCGCCTGGCTGGCGCGTAAGCCACTGGCCCAGGGCGGTTTGCTGAAATATGTGCACGGCGGCGAATATCATGCCTACAACCCGGACGTGGTGCGCACCCTGCAGCAGGCCGTGCAGAGCGGCGAATACAGCGATTATCAACAATACGCGAAACTGGTTAACGAACGTCCAGCGGCCACGCTGCGCGACCTGCTGGCGCTCAACCCAGGCGAAGACGCCATCAGCATCGACGAAGTAGAGCCGGCGAAGGAGCTGTTTAAACGCTTCGATACCGCGGCGATGTCGATCGGCGCCCTGAGCCCGGAAGCGCACGAGTCGCTGGCGGAAGCGATGAACAGCATCGGCGGCTTCTCCAACTCCGGTGAAGGCGGTGAAGACCCGGCGCGCTACGGCACTAATAAAGTGTCGCGCATCAAGCAGGTCGCGTCCGGCCGCTTCGGCGTCACGCCAGCCTACCTGGTCAATGCCGACGTCATCCAGATCAAAGTCGCCCAGGGGGCGAAACCGGGTGAAGGTGGCCAGCTGCCGGGTGATAAAGTCACCCCGTACATCGCCAAACTGCGCTATTCGGTACCGGGCGTCACGCTGATTTCCCCGCCGCCGCACCACGATATCTACTCTATCGAGGATCTGGCGCAGCTGATTTTCGACCTCAAGCAGGTCAATCCGAAAGCGATGATTTCGGTCAAACTGGTTTCTGAGCCGGGCGTTGGCACCATCGCAACCGGCGTGGCCAAAGCCTATGCCGACCTGATCACCATCGCCGGCTACGACGGCGGCACCGGGGCGAGCCCGCTCTCTTCGGTGAAATATGCCGGCTGTCCGTGGGAGCTCGGCCTGGTGGAAACCCAGCAGGCGCTGGTCGCTAACGGTCTGCGTCATAAGATCCGTCTGCAGGTGGATGGCGGTCTGAAAACCGGCCTCGATATCATCAAAGCGGCGATCCTCGGCGCGGAGAGCTTCGGTTTCGGTACCGGCCCGATGGTCGCGCTGGGCTGTAAATACCTGCGTATTTGCCACCTGAACAACTGCGCTACCGGCGTGGCGACCCAGGATGACAAACTGCGTAAGAATCACTATCACGGTCTGCCGTTCAAAGTGACCAACTACTTTGAATTTATCGCCCGTGAGACCCGCGAGCTGATGGCCCAGCTGGGCGTCAAGCGTCTGGTGGATCTGATTGGCCGCACCGATCTGCTCAAAGAGCTGGATGGGTTCACCGCCAAGCAGCAGAAACTGGATCTGGGTAAACTGCTGGAGACCGCAGAGCCGCATCCGGGCAAAGCGCTGTACTGCACCGAGAACAACCCACCGTTCGATAACGGCGTGCTCAACGCCCAGCTGCTGCAGCAGGCGAAACGGTACGTGGATGAAAAGCAGAGCAAGACGTTCTGGTTTGATATCCGTAACACCGACCGCTCCGTGGGGGCCTCGCTGTCCGGGTATATCGCCCAGACCCATGGCGACCAGGGACTGGCGGGCGACCCGATCGTCGCTCACTTTAGCGGCACAGCGGGCCAGAGCTTCGGCGTGTGGAACGCCGGCGGCGTGGAACTGCATCTGACTGGCGACGCCAACGACTACGTCGGGAAAGGCATGGCGGGCGGTCTGCTGGCCATTCGTCCGCCGGTGGGCTCTGCGTTCCGCAGCCATGAAGCCAGTATTATCGGCAACACCTGCCTGTACGGCGCGACCGGTGGTCGTCTGTACGCCGCAGGCCGCGCGGGCGAGCGTTTCGCCGTGCGTAACTCCGGCGCCATCACCGTGGTGGAAGGCATCGGCGACAACGGCTGCGAATATATGACCGGCGGCATCGTCTGCGTGCTCGGAAAAACTGGCGTCAACTTTGGCGCAGGGATGACCGGCGGCTTTGCCTATGTCCTGGATGAAGATGGCGACTTCCGCAAACGCGTGAACCCGGAGCTGGTGGAAGTGCTGGACGTTGATTCTCTGGCCATCCATGAAGAGCACCTGCGCGGTTTAATCACCGAGCACGTACAGCTTACCGGTTCGCAACGCGGCGAAGAGATCCTCGCCAACTGGCCGGCCTTCTCCGCGAAGTTTGCGCTGGTTAAACCAAAGTCCAGCGATGTTAAAGCACTGTTGGGTCACCGTAGTCGTTCCGCAGCTGAGCTGCGGGTGCAGGCGCAGTAAGGGGTTAAGATGAGTCAGAACGTTTATCAATTTATCGACCTGCAGCGCGTTGATCCGCCAAAGAAACCGCTGAAGATCCGTAAAATTGAGTTTGTGGAAATTTACGAGCCGTTTTCAGAAGGCCAGGCCAAGGCGCAGGCGGATCGCTGCCTCTCCTGTGGCAACCCGTACTGCGAATGGAAGTGCCCGGTGCATAACTACATCCCGAACTGGCTGAAGCTGGCCAACGAGGGGCGTATTTTTGAAGCGGCCGAGCTGTCGCATCAAACCAACACTCTGCCGGAAGTCTGCGGGCGCGTCTGCCCGCAGGACCGCCTGTGTGAAGGCTCCTGTACGCTGAACGATGAGTTCGGCGCGGTGACCATCGGCAACATCGAACGCTATATCAACGATAAGGCATTCGAGATGGGCTGGCGTCCGGATCTCTCCGACGTGAAGCCGACCGGTAAAACCGTCGCGATCATCGGCGCTGGCCCGGCGGGCCTCGCCTGCGCCGACGTGCTGACCCGTAACGGCGTCAAGGCGGTGGTATTTGACCGCCATCCGGAAATCGGCGGCCTGCTGACCTTCGGTATCCCGGCGTTCAAGCTGGAAAAAGAGGTGATGACCCGCCGCCGAGAGATCTTCACCGGCATGGGCATTGAGTTCAAACTCAATACCGAAGTGGGCCGCGACGTGCAGCTCGACGACCTGCTGAAGGAGTACGATGCGGTGTTCCTCGGCGTCGGGACCTATCAGTCGATGCACGGTGGACTGGACAACGAAGACGCTCCGGGTGTTTACGACGCGCTGCCGTTCCTGATCGCTAACACTAAGCAGATCATGGGCTTTGGTGAAACCGCCGATGAGCCCTATGTCAGCATGGAAGGCAAACGCGTGGTGGTGCTCGGCGGTGGCGATACCGCGATGGACTGCGTACGCACCTCCGTCCGTCAGAATGCGGCGCACGTGATCTGCGCCTATCGCCGTGACGAAGAGAACATGCCCGGCTCAAAACGCGAAGTGAAAAACGCGCGCGAAGAAGGCGTTGAGTTCCAGTTTAACGTCCAGCCGCTGGGCGTGGAAGTGAATGCCAATGGTAAGGTTTGCGGCGTGAAGATGGCGCGCACCGAAATGGGCCAGCCGGATGCGAAGGGCCGCCGCCGCGCGGAGATCGTCCCCGGCTCTGAGCACGTGGTGCCGGCTGACGCCGTAGTCATGGCGTTTGGCTTCCGTCCGCACAGCATGGAGTGGCTGGCGAAGCACAGCGTCGAACTGGACTCCCAGGGCCGTATTATCGCCCCGGAAGGCAGCGAAAACGCCTTCCAGACCAGCAACCCGAAAATCTTCGCCGGTGGCGATATCGTTCGCGGTTCCGATCTGGTGGTCACCGCGATTGCCGAAGGCCGTAAAGCAGCGGACGGGATCCTCAACTACCTTGAAGTCTGATTAGGTCCGGAGCCTCACGCATAAAAGCCCGATGGTTAACGTCATCGGGCTTTTTTATTGCTCATTCGCCGGGCAAACCGCCGCTTTCAGCGCCGTATTATACCAGCCGCAGATATGCTCCAGGCGGGTAATCGCCGAGCCGACGGTCACCGCCCACGCGCCGCAGCGCATCGCCTCCGCCGCCTGGGCAGGCGTGTTATAGCGCCCTTCGGCAATCACTCTGCAGCCCGCCGCGCTCAGGCATTGCACCAGCGCCAGATCCGGCTCATCCGGCGTCTCCTCTGCGGTATAGCCGGAGAGAGTCGTGCCGACAATCTCAGCCCCCAACTGCCAGCACTCGAGGGCATCGTCGAGAGATGAGCAATCGGCCATCGCCACTTTCCCCAGCTGATGAATTTCTGCTAATAGCGCCGACACTGACGCCGGACGCTGACGCTGGGTGCCGTCAATAGCAATAATATCCGCTCCGCCCTGCGCCAGCGCGTCGATATCTTCCAGCCATGGCGTAATACGCACCGGGCTATCGGGCAAATCGCGTTTGATCAACCCAATAACGGGCACCGTCACTAACGGACGAACGGCCTGCAGGTTGGCCAGGCCTTCGATGCGCAGCGCTACCGCTCCCGCCTGCTCAGCCGCCAGCGCCATTGCCGCGACGATAGCGGGATTATCCAGCGGACTGCCCGGCACCGGCTGGCAGGAGACAATTAATCCGCCATGATGACGGATACGCTGGTCCAGTTGTGCGAGTAAAGACATGTCTGCTCCCTAAAAACTACCTGTGGCGATGACGATACCAGCCATGGGACGCCTCGTTTGTGGCAGAGTTAACAAAGCGGACAGACAAAAAAACAGGCCCCGCAGGGCCTGTCAGAGAAGGGATTTACTTCACCACGCGCAGCGCCGGGCGACCACCGCGCGGCGGCGGCGTGTCGTCAGGATCGTCGTCGTGATTATCCGGCTTATCGCCATCGATCACCGACATCACCGTTTCGCTTTCACTCTCCGGCGCGACGTCATCATCGTTGAGGCTGCTGACGTCTTCGTCATAGGCCGCTTCCGGTTCGAACATCGTACCAGCGCCGTTCTCACGGGCGTAGATGGCGAGTACCGCAGCCAGCGGGACAGACACGTTGCGTGGTACCCCGCCAAAGCGCGCGTTGAAGCGCACTTCGTCGTTCGCCAGCTCGAGATTGCCTACCGCACGCGGGGCAATATTGAGAACGATTTGCCCATCGCGCGCGTACTCCATCGGCACGAGCACGCCCGGCAGCGTCACATCCACCACCAGGTGCGGCGTCAGCTGGTTATCCAGCAGCCAGTCATAAAACGCCCGTAACAGATACGGGCGACGCGGCGTCAGCTGTGATACATCCATTATTTAGCCCCGACCGAGGCGCATTTCACGCTCGGCTTCAGTTAAAGAAGCGAGGAAGGAATCACGCTCAAATACGCGAGTCATATAGCCTTTGAGCTCTTTCGCGCCAGCGCCAACCAGCTCCACACCAAGAACCGGCAGACGCCACAGCAGCGGCGCCAGGTAGCAGTCCACCAGGCTGAACTCATCGCTCAGGAAGTAAGGTTTCTGGGTGAAGACCGGCGCGATGGCCAGCAATTCTTCACGCAGCTGCTTACGCGCAGCATCAGCTTGCGCTGCGGTACCGCTCTGGATGGTGTTCATCAGCGAATACCAGTCCTTCTCGATACGTTGCATATACAGGCGGCTTTCACCACGCGCCACCGGATAAACCGGCATTAACGGCGGGTGCGGGAAACGCTCATCCAGATACTCCATAATGATGCGGGATTCCCACAGAGTGAGCTCACGATCCACCAGCGTCGGTACGCTTTGATTCGGGTTGAGGTCAATCAGATCCTGAGGCGGGTTATCCTTCTCCACGTGCTCTATCTCAAAACTGACACCCTTCTCGGCCAGCACAATGCGGACCTGATGGCTATAGATGTCAGTAGGACCAGAAAACAGCGTCATTACCGAACGTTTGTTGGCAGCGACAGCCATGAAAACCTCCA
>ENA-OZHW01000997-OZHW01000997.1-human-gut-metagenome-genome-assembly--contig:-NODE-997-length-10759-cov-8.545684_pt1 | contig 10759 bp, 7 predicted proteins | sample MGYA00244050_ERZ653694 | MGnify/ENA primary metagenome ERZ653694 (study PRJEB26926, sample SAMN06165242) | human gut metagenome | biome: ENVO:00009003; feature: ENVO:2100002; material: ENVO:00002003...
AGCGTAGTCTCGTGGGCTCGGAGATGTGTATAAGAGACAGTCATAATTAAGAACACAGAAATCATCGTCTTTCTGGTTACGCGTAATAGACTCCTTGACCGATATATAATTTTCCATTGTATAATGTCTGTTAAGATGATCCGGAGTGATGTTTAATATTGCACTTCCGGCAGGTCTGAAATCATGGATTGTCTCGAGCTGGAAGCTGCTGATTTCAGCAACGGTAATGCTGTCCTTAGAAGTCTTAAGAACCTCTCCGGTATACGATGTACCGATATTACCGACAACAAAAGTTTTCGGGTTCCATTCCTTCATGATCTCACCTATAAGTGTTGTGGTTGTTGTCTTTCCGTTAGTTCCCGTTATGGCATACACTCTGCCCTGTTCAAAGTTATATGCAAGCTCGATTTCACCCCATACGGTTACTCCTGCATCTTTAAAAGCAAGGACAATCGGGCTGTCAATCGGTACTCCGGGACTTATTACAAGCAGGTCGGTGTCATTAATTATATTTTGCGGCATTTCTCCGAGAATTATCCTGACTTCACAGTCTTTCGGAAGCTTTGCTCTCACATCGCTTTCCGCAAGTTTCTCATTGCCGTCATATAAAGTAATAATTGCTCCGGTCTGTGCCAGAAGCTTAACTGCACCGATTCCGCTTACACCGGTTCCTACAACAACTATCTTCTTACCATCTACATTCATCATCACTTTGTTCCTTTCTCACTTTGCTCTATCCCAAGATATGGGAGTATATTTTCAAAAACTTCTCTGACTACCGGTGCTGCGATTGTTCCTCCGTAGTAAATTCCCTGCGGTTCATCAATGATGCACATTGCCATGACCTGCGGGTTCTCGGCAGGCGCAAATCCGATAAAAGAAGCTATGTATTTGTGTTCACTTCTCGGCAGTTTCTGTGATGTGGCAGTCTTGCCTCCTATCGAATAACCTTCAATATAGCACTTACCTCCGCCACCTTCGGATACAACGGATTTAAGCAGCATCTTCATGGTATTGCTTACTTCCTGCGTTATCACGCCGGATACGCTTTCATATTCCAGAGTATTAATATTACCCTGCGAATCTATTGTCCTGACACCGAAATGCGGAGTAATCAGTGTTCCTCCGTTAATCACGCAGCTTATTGCCCGCATCAGCTGAAGCGGCGTTATCTGGAATGACTGTCCGAATGACATCGTGGCCAGTTCCAGCTCTTTGATATTCTCTTTCTTATGCATGATTGTTGAGGCCTCGCCCGGAAGGTCAACTCCGGTAACAGACATAAGTCCCAACCGGTCCATATAAGTGATGAAATTATCAACGCCCGTTCTCAAGCCCCATGTTATGAATGCCGGGTTACACGAATTCATAAGTGTCTCGGCAAACGTCTGTGTACCGTGTCCCGTTGTTTTATGGCATCGTATGGTTCTCGAACCGACAACGGTACTTCCTCCGCAGCAATAAGTATCCGATAACCTCACCGCCCCGCATGAAAGTCCGGCAGTTGCCGTTATGACTTTGAATGTAGATCCGGGTTCGTAGGTATCATTAATTACTCCGTTACGCCACATGGCATTAAGGAGGTCCATTTTTTCCTTCTCATCCGATACCGAAACATCATAATTGAGTATGTACGGATCATTTAGATTATATTCCGGATAGTTGACCATTGCAAGCAATTCTCCGGTCTGCGGATTCATAACTATAATGCTGACGCTTTTAGCCTGTTTGGCCTCATATGTTTTCATGGCGGCCTGCATGCAGTATGACTGTATGCTGTAATCAAGGCTTATATATAAATCGTCGCCGGGTATCGGTTCTTTTCTCTTCTCTTCATATTCATCCAGCTCAATCCCCGCCGCATCCGCAGGCGTGAGTATCTCTCCGTTTACACCGGCAAGTACACTATCGTATTTTACTTCGAGTCCGACAATTCCCTGATTATCCGCTCCTGTAAAACCCATGACTTTGGATGCAAGTTCATTGTACGGATAAGTCCTTTTACTGTCCTCATCCACTTTTACTCCGGGGATATTATATTCACGGATCCTGTCCCCTGTTTCCTTGGAAACATTTGACTTAATCCTCTCCATCGAACTTATTTTCTCAACATAAGAGCGGACTTTGTCTTCGCTCATATCCAGTTCCCGGCTTAATATGTCTATAACATATTCTTCATCCTCTATCTGTGAATGGATAACCGATACAGTACAGACTGTTTTATTATCGGCCATTACCGTTCCGTCAGCTGTAATTATGCGCCCGCGCGGTGCTTTAACCGCCCTTTCTCTCTCATGGAGCATTGTTGCTGCTGCATTAAGTTCATCGGAGCAAAAAACAGCAACATAAGTAAGCCTTACAGTTAAAAGAACCAGTAATGACATTGCAATAACTGCATATATTTTTATTCCGGTGCGGTGTTTTTTATTTGTTTTCATATCTCTGCCCGGCTGTGGTATTTATTTACAGTTTATTACGCAAAAGACTTTTCTATTCGTTTATTCTTGCTGTTTAGCTGCCGGCGTCTCATCCTGTCCGGGTGTTTCTGCCGGTGTCTCGTCCTGTCCGGATGTATCTGCCGGTGTCTCGTCTTCATTATCAGGCTTGTCTGCTGTATCATTATCATCATCCGGCTGTGCATCTGACTCTGAAGGTGTCTGTGCCGGATTGGATGCAGGATTGGCATTAATCTCAGGCTTAACTACTTTCTTATCGAGCTTGTCGGCATCAAGATAAATATCCGCATCATAATCAGCATTATCAGGCTGTATTCCCATATAAGGCAGAAGTTTCTCCATGATAGCTCTTGCAAGTACCTGGGCTGACCACGAGGTATTGTATTCTTCGCAGTCCGGTGTATCAATTACTACATATACAAGTACTTCAGGGTTCTCCGCAGGTGCAAATCCCATAAATGATATTACATATTCCGTCTTATCACGTCCGGCCTTCTCTGCCGTACATGTTTTACCGCCGATTGAATACCCGTCCATATGGACATATCCGCCTGTTCCGTAATCTACAACGGCTCTCATCATCTCTCTCATCGTATGAGATGTATCGGAAGATACTGTCTGTGTAACAAGTGTAGGGTTAATCGTCTTAACCGGTTCTCCTGATTCGGAAAGTATCTGTTTAACCACGTGTGGCTGGTAATAATATCCGCCGTTGATAAGTGAGGCAAATGTAGCCACCATCTGTGCCATCGTTACATTCAGGTTCTGTCCGAATGAGTTTGTCGCGAGATCGACATCCATCATTGTGGATTCCTCTATAAGAAGTCCGTTTTCTTCTCCCGGAAGGTCAATTCCTGTCTTGGAACCGAATTTGTAATCATCCAGATAACGGCAGAATGTCTTGGCTCCAAGCATCATACTTATCTGCATGAGAGCATCGTTACATGACTCCGTAAGCGCTCCGCTAAGTGTTAAATCCCCATGTCCGACTCCGCCATGGCAGAGGATTGTCGATGAATTATATACTCCTTTACCGTCGCATGTATATACATCTTTCAGGTCTGCTTTTTTCTCGTCAAGCGCCTCTGCAATTGTAAATGCCTTGAATACTGAGCCCGGTTCATATATTGATGAAACACAGTAATTGGACCATACTTTATAAAGCGCGTCCTTAAATTCGTCATCAGTGAAAGCCTCAAGTTCTTCTGCAGAATATATTGATGTCAGATCTCTCGGATTATTAAGATCAAAGACCGGATAATCCGCCATGCCTAGTATTTCCATGGTATTCGGATCCGCAACGATTACCGAAGTACTCTTGGAACCGTATTCGTCGTTAAAATCCTTGATCGCCTGTTCTATGATGTTCTGTATCGTATAATCTATTGTCGATACGACAGTATTGCCGTTTATGGCATTGCGCCTGTTAGCTTCATAGCTGCTGTCATTAATGTATCCGTAAATTCTTCCGTCCGTTCCTGACAATTCATCATTATAGTTATTCTCTATCCCAAGCTCGCCGCCGTTGGCATTGCTTGCAAATCCCATAAGATCGCATGCAAAACTGCTGTATGGATATATTCTCTTATACTCATCTTCAAACCAGACACCTTTTATAAGTGAGTTTTTCTCATTCATCTTATTGGTAAATTCTTCGATGTCCTTGTCTGTCAGCTCGCTTAACATACGCTTGTAACTGTCTATTTTGTCCCCGGATTCCTTACGTTTCGCATTATCATCGATATAATCGTTAAGTTCTTTCTCATCCAGGTCAAAGTATTGCAACAAAGCTTCTACCGTCGGCTCCCTGTATGTAGCATCCGATAAAAGCACCTTCGCATCTATTATTAAATTATATACCTTGGAACTGTATGCGATGACCGTACCGTTTCTGTCTGTGATATCGCCTCTTCTGGCCGGTATGGTACGGCTGCTGTAATTGAAATTATCGTAGACCGCCTTGGAATATTCATATCCCTTGCTGGCATTTATCCTGATTATTACCACCGATAATACAATAAGTAAAGTCATGACAATCATAAAGATAATTAAAAGCTTCTTCTGCATAAGTGTTGTGAATTTGATGCTTTTACGTCTTCTTACTGCCATGACTTCTCCTTAAATTATCGTTCGGGTATGTCTTTAAACTGCATTACATACTCGCTTTCGCCACTCTTATAATTAATGATCTGATCCTCAGAAGCATATACCATTCCGAGTTCTTCAACTGCTACATTATAAATATACTCATAGTCGATTGAAGTGTCAATTGAAAGTTCCTTCTGATCGTTCTCGATCTTAAGTTCCTCAAGCTGGGCCTGAAGAGTTGAAATCTTACCGGCATTGGTGCTCTTAGCATTAATCAGCGATACATAATTGGTGCATGTAAAAAGCATTACTCCGATAGCTGCCGCAATCAAAAGTGTGAAAACTCCTCCGACTCTTGTAGCTCTCGCCCTGTTTTCCTCTATTCTGCGGTCCTGCGCCTGTCTTTGTCTCTCCTGTGACACATTCCCGTTCTTTCTTCTCGGAACTCTTACCGGCACGTCCACCCTCCGCTGTGGTGCCTCGCTTCCGTACATATATTCTGTATTGTATCTGTTATCTGCCATAATATGCCTCCCGTTTTATTTCCACATCTATAATCTTCTCTCAAATATCCTTAATTTCGAGCTCTTGGCTCTTTTATTTTCTTCAAGTTCTTCTTCCGACGGTACTATCGGCTTTCTTGTAACGATAACGCCCTTTGGCTTATTGCCGCATACACACACCGGAAATTCCGGCGGACATGTACATGTATTGACGTTATCCCTGAACTTGTTCTTTACTATTCTGTCTTCCAGCGAATGGAATGTTATTATACAAAGCCTTCCGCCGTCATTTAAAAGTTCTATCATCTCATCAATAGAATTCTCAAGAACTTCAAGTTCCTTATTAAGTTCAATTCTTAATGCCTGAAATGTTCTCTTGGCCGGGTGTCCGCCCGTCGCCCTGAATTTCATCGGTATAGCTGCCTTTATTATCTCAACCAGCTGACCGGTGGTATGTATTCTCTCATTCTGTCTGGCCTGTACAATATGCTTGGCAATGTTCTTGGCAAACTTGTCCTCTCCGTAATCCCTGATTACTCTGAACAATTCTATCTCGCTATAATCATTAACGATATCTTCGGCTGTCATTGGATTACGTCTGTCCATTCTCATATCAAGCGGTGCATCTTCATCATTATATGTGAAACCGCGTTCCGCGGCATCCAGCTGATAAGACGATACTCCGATATCAAGAAGTATTCCGTCAACCTTCGTCACACCGATATTGGCCAGCGCATTTTTCATATTGCAATAGTTGTCTCTTATGATAGTTACTCTGTCAGCAAACGGTTCGAGTCTCTTCTTCGCAGCAGCGATGGCATCTTCATCCTGATCAATTCCGATGAGCCGTCCGCCCTGTGTAAGTCTCTCACATATATGATATGAATGTCCGGCACCGCCTAAGGTTCCGTCCACATATATGCCGTCAGGCTTAATATTCAGCCCTTCTATCGTTTCATTAAGCAAAACCGATTTGTGTACAAATTCCATTCAAAACCTCCGGTTTAAATAGAGAATCCCAGATTCTCCATATTAGCTGCAACTTCATCCATATTGCCTTCATACTCGGCATTGGATTCATCAAAGCGTTCCTTGCTCCAAATCTCTATTTTGCTTGCAGAGCCAACCAACACCACGTCTTTCTCAAGTCCGGCAAATTCTCTTAACACTGCCGGCAGAAGTATTCTTCCCTGCTTATCAAGCTCACATTCCGCTGCTCCCGCAAGAAAAAATCTGGTGAACTGTCTGGTGTTCTTATTGGTAATAGGGAGAGTGCCCAGCCTTTCTTCAAAGGCTGCCCAGTCATCATTGGCGTATCCGTAAAGGCATCCGTCAAGTCCCTTGGTGACCACAAAAGAAGTTCCGAGTTTCTCACGAAACTTAGCAGGTATGATAACACGTCCTTTGGCGTCAATTGTATGGTTGTACTGACCCATGAACATTGCCATCACCCCTTTCCTTCAGGAATCTTATGGTTGAAACTCACCACTTCGTTCCACAATCTTTCACTAAGCCACACTTTTCACCACTTTTAATGCCATTTTAGCCCATTTTTACATAAATATCAAGAGTATATTTAAAGATTTTGATAATTTCTTTGCATCAAAAAAAGCCACAGAAAAACTTTTTTGTTTTCCTGTGACTTTTGTTCAAAAATCATGATTACGTGGGGGAAAATCCCATTTTTTAACGGTATTCCACTGCATCAAATGACAATTTGCCTTCTTTTACCGTCACTTTCACATTATGCTGTCCTTTTTTAAGGTTATATACAGCGTACGCAGCAGTTCTGTCTCCGGAACCGCTGCATGTATATTCCTGTGTCGCGCCATCGGTTTCTATTTCAAGAACTACATCCTTCTGTGCCGCTATTATTGCAAATGAGGTACCTTCAAATTCAAATTCGAAGCTGTCTCCTTCTTCTCCGACAGACACGGTTCTGTTATAGTTTTTAAAACTCGATATAGTAGAGAAATACCATCCGTTGCCGTCTTCTTCCGTGCTTCCGGCAGAAACCTTAATTGCGGCATCCATATCGTCAACTCTTGTTACATAATAATCTTCGCTGTCAGTGGTTATTTTCAGATTATCAAAACAGTTATTGTAATAGCTGCTGAGAAGTGATACTCTTCCCGAATTGACCACATTATCGGTATCTTCATATTCAAGCACTTTGACATTATCAACATACGCCTTTATGACATTATCATAGATTTCAAGTTTAAGATTATGCCATTTCTTAACGTCAAATCCGTCAATCTGAACCGAATCCAGCTTAACTGATGCTTTATTAAGCATCACTTCTCCTGTTTCCGTCAGTTTAAGTGCATATCCGCTGTAATCGTTTGCAGCAAGATTATACCTTCCTCCGATTCCTGCGTAGTTTGTTTTTGAATCATCGCTCTTTTTCCCGTCCAGAAGAACATCGGCAGTTACTGTGTAATTCTGCCATCTGTCATCAAGCAGTGTCGTCACCGGATCTGACGAGCTTCCCCACTCAGCCGGTTTGTTATCATATGTTATCATCTGCATAAGGACATTATTTCCTTCAAGAGAACTTACCTCAAATGCGCCTGCCTGATCCGTTGTATACCTTGGTGCCATTCCTCTCTTTGAAAGATAATCCTCATCATATGTCTGATATTCAAAATCGTCTTCATAAGGAAGCTCAAACAGTGCATAATTCTGGCTGCGGTCGGTATATTCTTTCTCGTCCGGTTTCATTGTCGATATTGTCACCATGGAATACGGCTTTACCGATATTGAAAAAGTATACTCTCCGTCTTTTTCTTTTGGCTGCACATAGCCCTTATATTTTAAGAAGCCATCGTAATAGTTCCCTGTTCCGTCGTATTCATCAGCACTTTCATACACATTAACCGGGGATGTTTCCTTGCCGGTGTTTTTAATAACAAAATCGTATCCGAGGGTTTTATCTGAATTATTAACGATTACGGTTGAATAATCTCCTGTTTCAGGGTCTTTACATGTAATATAGTTAAATGTCGAATCTACAATTGCATGACCATCTCCACCGGCTTTGCCGTCTCCGTAGCAGGCATTTTCAATAAACTGCCATCCCGGCATTATGAATCTTGAAAAATGAAGTGTCATATAATAGCCTGCATCAAGTGAGTACGCACCACTCCATGGTTCGTTGGCTGTAATAAGCTGCTTTGGAAAATATGTTGCGCCACTGTAATACGAACTGATAAGCGGCTGGAACTCATACATTGTCATTCCCTCAGTCATGGCCTGTGTTATTCTCGATGCGATGTCAAGCGTGCCGTTTAATCCGCTTAATCCGCTCGCATTTTCTTCTCTGTTGCGGACCAGTTGTTCTGCCTTCATAGGTGACGAACCTTCCGAGAACCATACTTTCTTGCCGTTTTCTTTCTGTACTGTCTTGGTTGCATCACTTGTAAAAGATGTGTAATGCGATGTAACAACATCCACAACCTCCATAAGCTCATCATCCTCAAGCATTGATTTTGATATGCCCCATGTTCCTACACCTTCTCCGGCAACTACCCGGATTGAACCGTAATCATATCTTTCATCTGTCTCATTTTCCAATGCATTTGCAACATATTTAATGAAATCCGGCTCGATATTACGCTCGTTTTGTCCGACTGTCAGATATGATATCTTACATCCATATGTATCATAGAATGCTTCTATTGTCTCCTTATACCACTCATATCTGGCTTCGTACTTACCTTCGTCCGTATCCGGTTCATCCACCCATGCAGGAATTCCCCAGTACAACATATCTATCTTCAGGTCAGGATTAATGCTGAGAGCATCAGCTGCAATACTGTAAGCAGCACCTCTGGTAACATCTGCTTTTTCATCTGCGCTTCTTTTTACTGCCGGTTCCGTTCCCGAAGATGAATCGACATCAGCTCCCATCTCAAGCTTATAAAGTGAAATATTCAATCCGTCACTGCCAAATACATAATTAAGTATTTCCCAGTACGCATCCGGATTTTCCTCCTTATAATCCAGAAGAAGTCTTGATGAATTGTTGGCGGATATATATCCAAAGCCTTCATAAAGCATGTTTTCATCTGTAATTGCCGCGCTGCCGTCAATAACAATCTCACGTGTCTGGTCGTTTTTGCTATCAAATATCATTTCCGGTTACCCAAATCCAGTCTTGAGCAGGCGCATCCGTATAACCCGCTGATAAAACTTTAACTTTAGTTTCTGTTGTCTCATCAAATCCCGGAAATACAATCTGGAGTGATCCTATTGAATCAAGCGTTCCGCCAAGTGCCTTCTGTGCATCAAATACCATTCTGTATTTGCCGTCTTCTTTAATCGTAAGCTTGTCAGCAGGTGATGATTCATCCCATAATGACACGGTGTCTTCACCGCTCACAAGTTCATAGCACCAATGAAGTTCAGATTCATCAATATCCATGCCGCTCACTTCAAAATCAACCACTACTCCTGTAGTTCCCGCAGGTACTGAGTCGCTGTTATACATTGACAATTCCGGGTCATACACTGTGGAAATCTTAAGCCATGCTTTATATGTATCTCCGCTTTTTTCTGCAATTTCCGAAAGATTAATCTCCAACGGATTGCCCTGTTCTGACATTGACTTTAATTCCTGTTCTGCCTCAGTTGTCACCTCCTGCTCAGCTTTCGTCACTGCTTCTGTAGTCTTGGTGCTGTCTGCCTTATTTGAACATGCAACTGCCATAATCGCCATCGAAACCACCACTACACCGCCAATAATTTTCTTATACATTACTAAAATCTCCTTTTATTTTTTTATTTATTTAAATGATAAACAATATTGCGCCGACTAACAATGAATGATATTATCATAATTGAACAATTTGAACATTCGAGGTGTTAATATGTGGTATTATTCTTATTTTCCAACCGAACCGAATGCTGAACTTCCGATGTATCTGTACAGTATAGGCATGCACGATACCCAGCCGCTCCTTGTAAGACCTGAGGGACACAGGCATGATCAGTTTTTCTATAACACAACCGGAAGCGGCACAATACTGATATACGGTCAAAAATACAATATTCCGGAGAAAAGCAGTTTCTTCATTCCTGCCCATGTTCCGCATGAATACTATCCCAATACCGACATCTGGGATATCCGCTGGTTTGTTCCGTGCGGAAAAGGTCTTAGGGCGCTTTACAAACATATTAATCTGAAATTTGGCATTTATCCGCTTTCTGATGCCAGAAATCTGGACAGTCTCCTTAACAGGATGCGCAGCGAACTTATGTATAATGACATTAACGGAAATCTTTTTGCATCTGCACACATTAATGAATTTATATTGGAATTTGCCGTACAATCCGGCCTTTTACATAGAGAAATCTCATACCCGGAACAAAATATGAATCCATATTCACGTCATATGAGAATTATAAAAGATTATATTGACAGCCATTATATGCAGCCAATTTCAATGGATGAGCTGTGTGCTTTAGAAGGACTTACCCCACAGCATATATGCCGTATTTTCAAACAATGCGTCAGGATGCGTCCGTCAGAGTACATTCTCAATGTCCGCATAAGCCATGCTAAAGAAATGCTTTTGCACACTTCTCACAGCATAAGCGAAATTGCATACTGGTGCGGATTCGAAAATAATAATTATTTCTGGAAAAAATTCCGTGATATTACAGGTTCTGTCTCTTATACACATCTGACGCTGCCGACGACTAGTCGAG
>ENA-OZHW01001044-OZHW01001044.1-human-gut-metagenome-genome-assembly--contig:-NODE-1044-length-10351-cov-10.179293_pt1 | contig 10351 bp, 7 predicted proteins | sample MGYA00244050_ERZ653694 | MGnify/ENA primary metagenome ERZ653694 (study PRJEB26926, sample SAMN06165242) | human gut metagenome | biome: ENVO:00009003; feature: ENVO:2100002; material: ENVO:00002003...
CGAGATGCAGCGTAGTCTCGTGGGCTCGGAGATGTGTATAAGAGACAGTGTATGGTCAGGGTGGTATCGACATTCAAATAATCTGTAGTAGGTTTCAAAGAAAAATGCTCCTCGCGTTGCAAACGGGCATATTTACTTTCAAAATGGGTGGTTCTGTTCTGCAATACGGCAGAGGTTACGGGTAAATTCACCTTATATAACTGCAAGGTGATGCCGGTAAGGTTTTTATAATTTACTTTCACCGACTGCTGTTCACCCGGATAGGCCGTAGCTATTTCCAGTGAAAGGCTTGCATTCAGAATTTCCTTTTCTATATTCTTCAGTTGGTTGATACCTTCGTAACGGGGGTATCCGGCTATTCCTTCACGAACTATCCGCAAGCGCTCTACCTGATTATTTTGATACTGTAGAAATTGTGCCAAAGCCAGATAAGCTTCAGGGACTGTTTTCACAGCCGGATAAGTATGAATCCACTTCCGAAGTTCCTGTTGGCATACGTCATTCGAGAAGTTTCCGGAAAAATTGCGGTACAGGTAATTCAATGCATCTATCCCGGTCAGCAACCAGCCCTCACGCTCCGTTTCCGTATCATATGCTTTCAGCAAGGACTGATAAGTCTGCATGACAGCTGCCGTCAGGTCACAATCAGAGACGGGAACAAACTGATAAGTAACAAACTGATCCATATCCGTCATATCCACAGACAGACTGTTTGTCTGATTTGCTTTAGCAGCCGCCTGCCACCTGTACTGCTGCATGATTTGTATGGCACGACGTGCCAGCAGGTTGTACAGATTATCACGAAAATACCGTTTACTAGCCTCTCCCACTCTCACCATAGGTCTCAATTTCTCGACCGGGATAAGTAATAACCGGTCTTTATCCTTGAGAGAGGCCTGCAAATAACCCAATCCTTTTTTTACGTCGGCAGGCATGGTCATTTCACCCAGAATAGAATACAATATAGCTTTGTCTTCCATACTGCCGGTTTGGGAAGCCCATTGTTCCAAACCATTCATATCTACCTTCAAGCTATCGGGAGTTAAAAGGGAACGGTACTGCATGGCAGTGAGATAGGCTTTCATCATTTGCGGTACATTCTGTTCCGCTTTTGCTTTATCGTAGATTTTCATTGCTTCGGAAATAACCGACTTGGGCAGATCCTTTCGTTCCAATACTTCCAGTTCTTTCCACAAATTGTCATAGGTTTGTGCCTGCATAGGAGCAAATACGCTCATTACCAGTAACACTATCAAAGATAAATAACGAATTTTCATATCTACAATCTTTTAGTTCGTACTAAGTCTTCTTTAACAAAGAAACGAAATAGATGTTTAAAGACTGCATACGTTTTAATTAAAATAACTAAAACAGAAAAGGAAAGATCTTTCAGCGCAGCCAAAGCAAACGTTGCAGCACCAGTCTTTTATAGGGTTTCTTCATGTCTTCGGGCAGGAAGGAAACATCTATCAGTTCCATCCATTTAATGATGGAACGTCGGAATTTCCAAGCGATGTTCTCTATTACCTTGCCACTGCCCCCCGGCGAGCTCCTCCGTATCCTCGGGCATGACAATAACCGTGGACAGCAAATGGTATGCAGGCGTCAGACTATAGCCCATCCCCGTGTCATACAATGAAAAGTTCTTCAGGTGCCAGCCGGATAACGCAAGAATCCGGCATCATAGATAAAGGTAAAACCATTTTCGTCTTCCGTCAGCGTCCCCGCGTAGATATATATCATTCAGGTATATTTTTCCCCTTCTCATACGCTATGCTCCTTTCCTGCAGGCACTGCTCCCACTTCATACCCGAAGAGGGCAAGCACCTGGTTTACCTTGTCTATTCGCAAAGTTTGCTTTCCTTGTTCCAACTCGCGCACAAAGCGAAGCCCCACTCCCGCCTTAGCTGCCAAATCTACTTGCGTAAGTCCGAACCGCTTGCGCATTTCCTTAACAAACAATGACAATGAATTATTCATAATTACACCCTTTAGGGTACCAATATAGCAAAACCAGCGATAATTACACCCTAATGGGTATAATTTATTAGCTTCTTTTGCATAATATACCCGAAAGGGTGCAAAGTATTAGCCCAAACCAGCGCATTACGGAAAACCAGGAGTATTCAGCAAATTCGTGATACAAAGAAAAAGGACAGGAAAATTCCTTCAAAAGCTTCAGCCTCTCCGCAAACCCTTTGCCAGTGGGCATTCCGGCTGAAGGATTACACCTGAAAATGCTTCAGCCCGAAGAAAAATCCTTCAGCCGCACCCTCTTGGGGTATGCATACTCCGCACAGATTGGTTCCCCAATGCTTCAAAAGTCCTATATCCAGGCACTTGTCACCGTATCGCACCCCTAAATGAGCAAACTGACACAACCGGAAACATATTCTTTTTCATCAGGATAAGTTTGTATTTTCTGTCCATCACTTAGGTGAACACGCCATTCCACTTTGGTGAAGATCCATTGTCACCTGTATAAAACGGCTGCTTCACTAAGGTGAAGCAATAAAGCTATTACGGCAGTCACAGCAAACTCTTCCTAATAGTAACATCATTTCCAACAGGCATAAAAGCACCAGAGAAAATGAACTTCCACAAACACATCCCGAACAACCAAAAACTGAAGCTTCCATAATCGGGCTGAAGGAATTTCCAAAGGCAATCCTTCAGCCACTTTGCCCTATTGACGGGCTTTTGCGGAGAGGCTGAAGCTTCTGAAACAAAAAACAGGGCAATGTCCCCGGAGGCACTGATAATCACCTCAATGGTAGCAGAAACCGACAAGTGTACACATGAAGCGGCAGTTTCCGAATAAAATAAGCCCTCTCCCGCATATATAGCCGGAAATATCGTATATTTGCTCTGTACTAAAGAAATAGAACCACTATGAAGAAAGAAGAATTAATGCGGAAAGCCATTGAGCTTTCTATAGAGAATGTGGCAAACGGCGGCGGACCCTTTGGAGCCGTAATTGCCAAAGATGGTGAAATCATTGCGACCGGAGCCAATCGTGTCACCTCACAATGCGACCCTACCGCCCATGCGGAAGTCAGCGCCATCCGTGCGGCGGCAAGCAAACTGGGAACATTCAACTTGAGCGGATGTGAAATTTATACTTCGTGTGAACCGTGTCCCATGTGTCTGGGAGCCATTTACTGGGCACGGCTGGATAAAATGTATTATGCAAACAACAAGACGGATGCCAAGAATATAGGGTTTGACGACTCTTTTATCTATGATGAGTTAAGCCTGAAACCTTCGGCACGCAAGCTGCCTTCCGAAGTTCTTTTGGCGGAAGAGGCGATAAAGGCATTCCAACAATGGACAGAGAAAAGTGACAAAGTGGAGTATTAATAGAAAGGCGCGGACGAAATCCCTATCATCCGCGCCCGAAATCTTTATAAGATATTAAAGACTATTCTTTTACCGGCGTATTTTCCAACGTAGCTACTACGAAATCATAGAACTTGCCTACAGAAGGAATAAAGCAGCGTTCATCCGGTGAGTGAGGAGAACGCAAGGTAGGACCGAAAGAAATCATATCCAATCCCGGAACCACCGCACCGATGATACCGCATTCCAAGCCGGCATGAATCACTTTCACAGCAGGTTCCGTACCGAATTGTGCCTTATAAGACTCCTTCATGGCTTTCAGAATAGGAGAATCCACATTGGGTTCCCAGCCTGAATAACCACCTGAACGGGTTACTTCCATACCTGCCATAGAGAAACAGCTTTCCAATGCAGTATTCAGATAATCCTTCATTGAATCGCGTGAACTGCGGGCCAGGATTTTTATCTCCGCCTTGCCACCACCGATAGAAACGATAGCCAGATTGGAAGAGGTTTCCACGGTATCGGGGATAGTAGGAATCATACGCATCACTCCATTCTGACAAGCATAAATGGCATCCACCAGATTATCTTTAATTTCATCGGGAACCATCATCGCAGGCAATTCCACCCGTTCTGCCTTGAAGCTGATCGGTGTTTCGTGTACATGATATTCTTCATTCCACAATGCTTCGCACTCCTGCACAAATTCCAGTACGTCCGCTTCTTCTTCAGCCGGAACCGTAATGACCACTTCACATTCACGAGGAATGGCATTACGCATATTGCCACCTTGCCAGGACACCAGGCAAGCCTCATCGTAAGTTATCACCTGGTTCATGAAACGAGCCATCAGCTTGTTGGCATTGGCACGTCCTTCATTTATTTCCAATCCTGAATGACCACCGCGCAGCCCTTTCAAGGTAACTTTCAAAGCAATGTCAGCCGGATCTGTTTCCACTTCTTTATATTCCAACACTGCTGTCAGGTCTTCACCGCCTGCACAACCGATATACAATTCTCCTTCTTCTTCCGAATCCAGATTCAACAGAATATCACCGTCTACCGTTCCCGGCTTCAAACCGAACGCACCGAACATACCGGTTTCTTCGTCGGCAGTAATCAGTGCTTCCAACGGACCATGTTTCAGCGTCTTGTCTTCCATGATAGCCATGATAGCGGCAACACCCATGCCATCATCGGCTCCCAAAGTCGTGCCTTTAGCTTTCACCCAATCTCCGTCAATGTAAGTCTCGATAGGATCATTTTCAAAATCATGCACTGTATCGTTATTCTTCTGAGGAACCATGTCCATGTGAGCCTGAAGAATCACCTTCTTACGGTTTTCCATCCCCGGAGTGGCAGGCTTACGGTAAATGATATTACCGGCTTCGTCCTGGAATGACTCTACGCCTACACTTTTTCCAAAGTTCAGCAAGAACTCTTGCACTTTCTTCAAGTAACCCGAAGGGCGGGGAACCTGAGTCAATGAATAGAAATGCTTCCACACATTCTGCGGAGCGAGAGAGAGAATTGTACTCATAACTTCTTAGTTTTATTTGTGAACGGCAAAGCCGCTAATCCATATATACCCAACAAAATTAATAAAAAAGTTTGTATTCCATGCACTAATAAGGCAAAAATTCCCGCATCTTCTTTTCCCACTCCATAGAGCATCATCATCGTTATGACAGCAAAATGCCACGGACCCGCCCCATTAGGAGTCGGAACTACTACCGCAATGCTACCTACAGCAAACATGACCAGTCCCGCCATCACTCCCAAATTATCGGAAAAATCGAAACAAAAGAAAGAAACATAGAATTGCAGGAAATAGCAAGTCCAGATACCGACGGTATAAAGAATGAACAGAGGCATCCGCTTTACATGACGCAAAGACAGTACACCGACCCATACATTATGGAGAATGCCTTTCACCTTAGCAAAGACCGTCACATTCCTGATCAGAAAAAAAGCCAGCACCAATACGGCCAGCACACAGACGATAGTGATATAGAAATGCCCCGAAGTAAATACCTGTGCCAAAACCGTGGTATCCGTGCCGGTTTCTTTAAAAAAAGTATCGAATACCCTTGCCTGCATTATAAGAGTTACCCCTGTAATCAACGACACACACAGCGTATCAATCAGCCGTTCCGTAACCACCGTACCCAGCGATTTGGAAAAAGATGTACCATCATATTTAGCCAACACCCCGCAACGGGAAATCTCACCTACACGGGGAACAACCAAGTTGGCGGCATAAGACACAAAGATGGCATACACACAATCGGATGTTTTGGGATGCTCGCCCAACGGAGCCAGCGTAAGCTTCCACCGCCAGCCACGAAAAATATGGCTAAACACACCAAACACTAATGACACTAACATCCACCCATAGTTCATTCCTCCATCCAAGACCTCCCACACCCGGGAAAAATTGAATCCGTGATACATCCATATCAGTATCGCAGCCCCCAAAAATAACGGAAATGCAATCTGCAAACCTTTATTTATAATCTTTTTTAATCGAGTTCGTTCCAAAATCTGTGTATATTAATTTAGAATGTTTACCTTTGCACGATGCAAAGATACTATCTTAGCGAAATAAACCTATTTATTAACGATAGAAAAATAACGGAATGGGATTAGTAAAGCCAAAAAAATTTCTAGGACAACACTTCTTGAAAGATCTCAGTATTGCAAAAGATATAGCCGATACGGTAAACGTGTGCCCTGACTTGCCAATTCTGGAAGTAGGACCGGGGATGGGGGTACTAACCCAGTTTATTATGCAGAAAAACCGTCCGGTAAAAGTGGTGGAACTGGACTATGAATCTGTAGCCTATCTCCGTGAGAACTTCCCTGCCCTGGAAGATAATATCATTGAAGACGACTTCTTGAAACTGAACCTCGAAAAATTATTTGACGGAAAACCTTTTGTCCTGACCGGCAACTATCCTTATAATATATCCAGCCAGATATTCTTTAAAATGCTGGATTACAAAGACCTGATACCCTGTTGTACCGGAATGATCCAAAAAGAAGTGGCCGAACGCATTGCCGCCGGTCCCGGAAGCAAGACATACGGCATTCTCAGTATCCTGATACAAGCCTGGTACAAAGTAGAATACCTGTTCACCGTACACGAACATGTATTCAATCCGCCTCCCAAGGTGAAAAGTGCGGTCATCCGTATGACACGCAATGAAACGACGGAACTGGGATGCAATGAAAAATTGTTCAAGCTCATTGTAAAAACAACATTCAACCAACGGCGTAAAACTTTGAGAAACTCTATTTCTTCCATTTTAGACAAAGAGAACCCATTGAGCACAGACCCCATTTTCAACAAACGCCCGGAACAGTTGTCTGTACAAGAGTTTATCGAACTGACCAACCAGGTGGAAGCGGCGCTGAAAAACAAGACGGATATTGTCTATAGCAATGATATCGCCCGGAAAGGAACAAACAAGAAAGAATAACACCTATTTATTATATTAACGGAAGAATAGGATGAATAAAGAGGAATTAGAAAAAGTAGAGCAGCTGATCGAGCAAAAAGACTCAGAGCAACTGAAGGACTTGCTTGCCGGACTGCATCCTGCCGACATAGCAGAGCTGTGCAATGAACTGGATGCGGAAGAAGCACGGTTCATATACCTGTTACTGGACAATGAGACTGCCGCCGATGTCCTTATCGAAATGGACGAAGACGCCCGTAAGGAATTCCTGGAAATCCTTCCCTCTGAAACAATCGCCAAACGGTTCGTTGACTACATGGATTCGGATGATGCCGTGGACATTATCCGTGAAATGGACGAGGACAAACAAGAAGAAGTCCTCTCACACATTGAAGACATAGAACAAGCCGGAGACATTGTCGATTTGTTGAAATATGACGAAGACACTGCCGGTGGATTGATGGGTACCGAAATGGTAATCGTAAACGAAAACTGGAGTATGCCCGAATGTCTGAAGGAAATGCGCATCCAGGCGGAAGATATGGACGAAATCTATTATGTATATGTAGTAGACGATGACCAGCGGCTGCGCGGTGTGTTCCCGTTGAAGAAAATGATCACCAGCCCTTCCGTATCCAAAGTGAAGCACGTGATGAGGAAAGAACCGATATCCGTCCATGTAGATACCCCTATAGACGAAGTGGTACAAACCATTGAAAAATATGACCTGGTCGCCGTTCCGGTAGTGGACAGTATCGGACGCCTGGTAGGACGGATTACGGTAGACGATGTGATGGACGAAGTACGTGAACAGGCTGAGCGCGACTACCAGCTGGCATCAGGTTTGTCACAAGACGTGGAAACAGACGATAATGTATTCCGCCAGACTACAGCCCGTCTGCCCTGGCTGCTCATCGGCATGATAGGCGGAATAGGAAACTCCATGATTCTGGGCAACTTTGACAGCACTTTTGCCGCACATCCCGAAATGGCCCTCTACATCCCCCTTATCGGCGGAACAGGGGGGAATGTGGGAACACAGTCCTCGGCACTTATCGTACAAGGACTGGCAAACAGCTCGCTGGATGCCCAAAACACCTGGAAACAAATAGTAAAGGAATCTGTAGTGGCCGTAATCAATGCTACTATTATTTCTATGCTGGTATATATCTATAATTTCATCCGTTTCGGGGCAAGTGCCACCGTGACTTATTCGGTTTCATTCAGCCTGTTTGCAGTAGTCATGTTCGCTTCCATCTTTGGGACCCTGGTTCCTATGACACTGGAAAAACTAAAAATAGATCCGGCCATCGCTACAGGTCCGTTCATATCCATCACCAATGACATTATAGGTATGATGCTTTATATGGGCATCACCGTATTACTATCCTGACACATTTCACTACAGATTACATAGATTGAAATTCAGAGAAAAACAGATTCACACAGAAACCGGCAAAGAATCACAATAAAAGAGAATCTGTATGAATCTATGTAATCTGCAGTGCATTTATCCCCCTTGATTCTCCTATTTTCTCCACTTTTAAGGATTTTCCTAAAAAAATCGGGAAAAACAGTATGAAGTTCTAATTTATTTCTTTTAATTTGTAAATTGTTGTTATAACAAAAACGCTTACTTTAAAAATCTATACGATGGACTCGAATGAAACTATCCGCCCTTTAACCGAAGTTCCAGTGGAACAGACATCTGAAACTTTGGTATCATCTTCCGCTACTGCAGAAGAAAATAACGCTACGTATGTACCTAAACAAACGAAAGAAGAGGTCATCGAACGTTTAAAAGAAATCAACGAAGACGCCTGCAATGCAGACAAACAAGAGTTGGATTTATTGAAACAGAACTTCTACAAGCTGCACAAGGCTGAGCAAGAAGCCGCCCGTAAGGCATTTATTGATGGCGGAGGTGCTCCTGAGGCATTTATTCCCCAACCGGACGATGCTGAAAGCCGTTTCAAAGATATCATGAGCTCTATCAAAGAGAAAAGAAGCGCCATACAAGCAGAACAAGATAAAGAAAAAGAAGATAACCTGGTGAAAAAGCTCGCCATTATCGACCGCTTGAAAGAACTTGCCGAATCTCCCGAAGATGCCAACAAAGCATACAATGAATTCAAGAAACTGCAACAGGAATGGAACGATATAAAACAGGTGCCGGCTGCCAAGGTAAATGAACTATGGAAAAATTATCAGCACTATGCAGAAAAGTTCTATGACTTGATAAAGCTGAACAATGAATTCCGTGAGTATGATTTTAAAAAGAATCTTGAAATAAAAACTCATCTCTGTGAAGCCGCAGAGAAATTGGCTGATGAAGAAGATGTGATTTCCGCTTTCCACCAATTACAAAAGTTACATCAGGAATTCCGGAATACGGGTCCTGTTGCAAAAGAATTGCGCGAAGATATATGGACCCGGTTCAAAACTGCCTCTACAGCCGTAAACCGTCGTCACCAGCAACATTTCGAAGCCTTAAAAGAAAAAGAGCAACGTAATTTGGATGAAAAGACCGTAATCTGTGAAATTGTGGAAGCGATGGAATACGATACGTTCACTACTTTCCAAGACTGGGAAAACAAAACTCAGGAAATCATTGCTTTGCAAGCTAAATGGAAAACAATTGGTTACGCACCTCAAAAAATGAACGTGAAGATATTCGAACGTTTCCGTGCCGCTTGTGATGAGTTTTTCAAACGCAAAGCCGAGTTCTTCAAATCCATCAAGGAAAGTATGGCAGGCAATCTGGAAAAGAAGAAAGCATTATGTGAAAAAGCAGAAGCACTAAAAGAAAGCACAGACTGGAAAGCAACTGCTGATATTCTAAGCAAATTACAAAAGGAATGGAAAACAATCGGTCCTGTACCTAAAAAGTATTCGGATGCCGTATGGAAACGATTCATTGCCGCATGTGATTATTTCTTCGAGCAAAAGAACAAGGCGACTTCTTCACAACGCTCGGTTGAACAGGAAAACATGGTTCAGAAAAAGGCGATCATTGAAAAATTAAATGCAATTGACGCACAGGAAACACCGGAAGAGGATGCGGGAAACACCATTCGAGAATTAATGAAAGAATGGAACGGCATCGGTCATGTACCGTTTAAAGAAAAAGATAAACTGTACAAGCAATATCATGGTGTCATCGACAAGTTGTTTGACAAGCTGAATCTTTCCGCATCACAGAAAAAATTAAGCAATTTTAAATCAACCATCAGCAAGGAAGGCAACCTTTATCGTGAATGCGAAAAACTGGTTCGTGCTTACGAAAACATGAAGAATGAAATTCAAACATACGAGAACAACTTGGGCTTCTTGACCAGTTCTTCCAAAAAAGGTAGCAGTTTGGTTACGGAAATGAATCGTAAAGTGGAAAAACTCAAAGCAGACCTAGAATTGATCTTGAAAAAAATTGAGGTGATCGACCAATCAATGAAAAACGAATAAAAACAGTTATATGAAAAAAGAGTCTAACGCATTTGCGTTAGACTCTTTTTTTCATATAACACTACTAATTCTTAAGATAACCTGTC
>ENA-OZHW01001048-OZHW01001048.1-human-gut-metagenome-genome-assembly--contig:-NODE-1048-length-10305-cov-4.804683_pt1 | contig 10305 bp, 7 predicted proteins | sample MGYA00244050_ERZ653694 | MGnify/ENA primary metagenome ERZ653694 (study PRJEB26926, sample SAMN06165242) | human gut metagenome | biome: ENVO:00009003; feature: ENVO:2100002; material: ENVO:00002003...
GCATACGAGATGCAGCGTAGTCTCGTGGGCTCGTAGATGTGTATAAGAGACAGGGCTTCTGAGAGCCCACCCCAACCGACATACTTTGATAAGATAATCTGTTCTTCAGGAGTGGCAAATCTGTTTTCTTCCTGACATTTTTTAAGAAGCTGTATCGCCATAATATTTCTGCGGAAGCGTTCCTTTTTACCAACCGTTTCAACCTCATTTTCTCTAAGATTAAAGGTGTGACGGTCTGCCATAGGCACATCAGGGTGCAAGTCAAAGCCTTTGACTTTTTTCTTCTGCTCCCAAGCGGGAACTACCGGCTCAGGCTCTTTATCATAACCGTTTCCTATGCGATATCCCTGATGATACATCTCATCATAGCTGTCAAAACCTGACTTCGAAGCTACTATCTCTCGATAATCTTCAATCGGCATACTGCCCATATTGGTCTGAACTTCTTCCGTTTCATTTCTTTCTTCGGCAGGTTCTTCCTTTACAATCAAATGCTCATTCATCGGGTTCTCTCGCACTTTTCTATCAAACTCTGTGCGTGAAAATTCCTTATTGAACAGTGGAATATCATAGTCATAGAGCATTACTCTCTCATCATCAACAGATAAGATTTCGTACTCAGAAGCACCGATATACACCTTATCGCCAAGATGATATTCATACTGCACATCTTGTAGCTGTTCTGCTTCTTCAGGTTCTTTTTCGGCTGGTTCGACCTCCTGCTCCGGCGGTGCATTAGAGAGTATCTCTCGGTTTCTTTTCGTTTCCTCGATTTTGGCTCTGCGTTCCTCTTGACTTTCAAGCCACTGAGGATAGCGTTCTTTTTCCTTTGGATTTAAGTATCTGTCCATTCGGATAAGTTCCCCGATACGTTTCTCCACCTGCGACCACGAAAGCGTGATATGTGGCTTCTCTTTACCGATGTCTTTCGTAATCGTAATACCTTTTCCGTCGTGGCTCTCATCAATGCCTGCCCCGATTATAACGGGATAAGAACCGCCCCAACCGTATTCATTTTTCAAGAAGTCGGCATTTTCTTTTGCAGAAAGACTTTTTTCAAACTGCTCATAGATACGCATTTTCCCCTCAGAAAATCCGCTTCCATTCGTAAGAACAGCGTCGATAATCTCCTGAGAAAAAGTAAAGGCAGAGGTTTTCTTTTCCTCTGCCCGACCGTCTAATATGAATGTCATCTGACCGTCCATTGACGGTAATGGTTTTATGTTGTCACTTAATTCTCCCAGTAATCGCATAGCTTCAAAATGTCGGGCAATAACAGCCCAATCATAATAGCTCTGTGCGGTTCTGCTGTCGTATTTGCCCTCCCACAAATGCAGAACGTTTTCAAAGGTCTTGTACCCTACTGTCCTGCCGTCCTCTAAAGTAAGTTCGGTATAATCATTATTGAAAATACTCTTTATATACTCTGTGCGGTCTTTGTTATCAGGATTACGTTCATAATAATCTTTAATTTCTTCCAGACTTGCTGACAAATGTGGTGTCGTTCTGAGAATTTCATTGATTACTTCATCACGCCCAAAGAACGGAAGGCTTTTATCCTCGTGCGTTCTGTCGTAATACTCTAAGCGAATATCACTTCCGCTTTCACGATTTCCTGTGCCGAGCTGCGAAGGGAGTTCATCAGACGAACCCATTTCATCATATCCTCTGCTTTCATCTGTTCGGTCACTCCCTCTTTCTGTGCCATCTGGCTCAGGATTGTTTCCTCCATCTTGCTGGCTCTCTGTTCCACTTCCGCCAAGTGCTGTGTCAGTTCGCCCCTCGTCAGGAGATTGTAGTAAAGGACTCTGTGATGTTCCTTCAGAAACTCTCTCCTCATCTGAGCGTATCTGCCCAAAGTCACTTCCGGCTGCTGTGGAAGTTTCAGATTCGGAAGGCTGTAATCGCCCACCATCGTGTAGGTCAGTTCGTTCATTGTCCCAACTCCTTTCGTCGTTATTTTCAACCTTATTGTATTCATTTCTGTCCTGACCGACAATTATGCGATTTTGACGGTTGAGTGCAGTAATTGTTTTAGATACTTCCGTCAATCCCATTTCTGCAATATCACTGGTAGCAAATCCAAGTGCATTGAGTGTTTCCTGCGTATTGAAATTGGTAACATCTCTGAAATCATCAAGTTCAAAATAACCATCCGTATCGATGCCAAGCCTTGACATCATCATATATGCCACACTGTTTGCTACAACATTTTTATAAATGGAAGCTACAATATCCTCTTCCACTTCCTCAAAGGAACTGCCCTCGGTTGCATAGTAAAGGTCTTGCAGATAATCTGGGATATTATCCTCTGCCGCATTTCTTGCTGCTCCCATAATTGCTTCGGCAAGACTGCTCTTATTCTCAATCTCTCCGAAAGTGCTTTCCAATGTTTCAATCACATCAGCTTCGTATTCCTGACGCATATCCCAAATCGGGACTGTTCTTGAATATCTGCTTTCGTGAGTATCTGAGATGTCAAAGTAATGTGTCAGTCTTTGCCGTGAACGGTTTTCATCAGCAAAAACAGCAATACCTCTTGCACCTCGGTTGACCCATCTGCCAAAAATTTTGTTCCACTGCTCTATCTCAAGAACTGCTGTTGCATCAGGTCGCTGTGCATATACAAGAAGCTGTTCGTCATAACGTAACTTATAATTTCGGCAAGCCGAAGCTAAGAATGCCTGCCAGTTCTGAGGATTTGACACAACCGTTTTGCAGGTGCGGTTGTAAAGCTCAGAAATAAGGTCATATTTTCGTGCCATTACTCTTGCACCTCCTTATCGCTGTTTTTCTCTGTTTCTGGTCTTGTTTTTTGACGGTTCGGATTGATTGATAAGTTCAACTTTGCTTCCATTAAGCTCCATTTTTTCAGCAAACTCGCATATATGATAGCAGCAATTCCCGACGTACAAATGGTAGTCATCAATATACTTGCACACTCTGTCTACTGTGTGTCCATCACGAAAAGTAATCCTGATTTTTCCACCATCGGGAATATAGAATTTTAAATTGTAATGACTGTCTATAAATCGAATTTGCTTTTCCTGCGGCTCTGCTCTATTCTCCTGTTGCTTCATTTTCCTTACCTCTCATTTTTGTTGCTTCATCAGAACCGCCACCCAAATACGAAAAGAGTTTACCGGACTTTGTATTCTTCTGAAGCTCCATAATCACACCCATATCAGGAATCGTGATATTCGGGATTTTCAGGATTGCTTCCATATCAAGCTGCTGCAACTTTTTCTCCGTATCACAACCGGAGTCAAAGAGTTTATTCAGCACCTTGACCTTATTCTGAAAAGTTGCTTTGTCTTTCACGAAAACACCTCCTTAGTTAATGTTGATTACAATAGAAATACTGCCGCTCTGTTCTTCTTTCTGCGGATTACGTGAATACTCAGGAAAAAGGGACTGTACTCTCTGCCTTGCCCTGCGTATGGTTTCAAAACAAGGAAGTCCGTATGCTCGGTAATTAAATACAATATCCTCAAGCGGAAGATTTCCGGCAGGTATATATCCGTACCGATTGTAATAATGCAGAATGAGAAGCATATCATCATACCTCGACATCGGGCATTCCTTTAAGATTTCAAGCACTCGGCTCTCCACCGTTTTCTGTTGTTTCATAATGTTCCTCCAAAAATTAAAGGGACAGAGTTTTTACGCTCTGCCCCGACTGGTTAATGTTCGCTTGTTACTTACTTCTTACGGTTTTTAACCTGAAGAAAGATAAAGCCGCCGACAATAACGGCAACTAATGCGATAGCGATAATTGTCTTTGCTTCCATTACTCGTTACTCTCCTTTTTCTTCTTTTTGTGTGCAACAACAGAAGTTACAGCGATACCGACAGCAGAAAGTCCGGCAAGGACATACCAAAGTTTCATATTGGTATCATCTCCTGTTTTCGGCGTATCTCTTAACTCATTGTGCATTTTTACAACGGCTGTTTCATCAAGTTTGATAGTAACATTCTGGTCGGCAGGTGTGATATATGCGGCAGACGCATTGTTTGCCACTTCTGATACGGTATATTCGCCAATACGAAGTCCCTCAATCACGATTTCGCCATTCTTATCTGTTTCAAATGTCATATCATACCCGTTTGCTCCGGTTACTCTGAACGCAAAACCTTTGACCTTACCGTCTGAAGATGTCTTGACGATTTTCAGTGTTCCACGCATAGCTTCATTGATAAATCCAACTCCAGCCTTATTCTCAACGGAATAAGTTGTTTCGTCTTTCTCAATGAAAACAGAGTATTCTCCCTTATCAAGCAGGAAGCCCTCCGGTGCTTTTGTTTCACGGACAATATATTTTCCGTAAAGCAGCTCTTTCATCTCATAAATTCCGGTTTCAGTTTCTTCAAGATTTCCGATAAGTTCATCTCCATCATCAATCTTTCCGTTCTCATTGGTGTCCTTATATACCTCAAAGGTTGCACCCGTAAGCTTGTTATCCGGATATTCAGCGTCCACCTTCGTGAGTCTGATATTGCCGTGAACATACTCATTGACAATCTCAATTTCAACTACCTGCTCGGCTTTGCTGATATTGACCTCATACGCTTTTTCATCAAGAACAAATCCCTTTGGCTGCTCGATTTCTCTTACAATCCATTTGCCATAAGGAACTTTTGCAAAAGAAAAACTACCGTCTTTTGCAGAGGTAGTCGTCATAAGTGCAGTATCCTTTGTAAATTCCGTTTCTTCGGCTTTGAAGATACCGATAACAGCACCCTCAAGTGCTTCTCCGTTCTCATCAATCTTCTTACCTGATACAGAACCATAGATAAGTTCATTCTTGATTTCTTTTCCATCATTCACTTTGATTTCAACTGTTGCGATATCCTGACCTGCGTATTCAAACACAACCGGATACTTCGTATCAGAGAGAACATAATGCTCATCGGTTGCAACCTCTTTGACATAGTATTTGCCAAACGGAAGGTCTGACTTCATAACAGCAGTTCCATTTTCATTTACGCTGACAATCTCAATCAGTCCATCAGCCGGAATAACTGTACCGCTTGCAGATACAATATCTTCTGCGGCATAAAGACCAAAGCTGATGTTTTTGATTTCTCCGTTGTCGCCAATACCAAATGTCTTATCCTTTTCAATGACTTTTGCAAGGCTTACCTGCACTTTCTGTCTTTCGTTATAAAACGATGTGGAAGTTTCGGTAACAGAGATATTCTGACCTGCGTAAGTAAGCTCAACCGTATGTGTTTCGCCACTCACTACCATTCCATAAGGTGCGGTAATTTCCTTGACCTCGTATTTTCCGAGATAAAGTTCTTTGCTCTTAATAAATCCATCGGAGCTTGTTGTGATAGTATCTACCACTTCGCCCTTTGAATAGCGGAGTGTACCGTCCGGTGTACTAATATCTTCCGCAGCACGGACTTCATAAACTGCACCCTCAAGTCCTGCCACTTCATAAACAGGCTGATAAATAACATCACTGTCCTCAGAACCACTTACATTGACACCGCTAAATACTTCTCCGGTCTTTTCAACCGTAACAGTACCTTTCTGTGCCATATTCGGCTTATTGACTTTCACAACAGTTACGCCGCCTTCCTCTGTGGAATTTTCTTCGGTAATATCAAAATATACCGGAGTATCATCAAGTACATACCCGTATGGAGCTTGTACCTCTACGATAGAATATCCCTTGCCGTAATCCAGTTTCTCAGGTGTTACAAGAGAACCATTTGCGTCGGTATAGAACACATCAATCGTGGTCGGTGTCGGATAAGTAAAGGTCATTTTGACCTGATTACCCTGCGGGTCGTAAATCTTAAATCCTGCTCCTGCATACGGAATACTCTTTCCGCTTTCTGCGTCCACCTTGACTACATTGACAAAGCTCTCAAAGTTACGGTTATTGATAAGATAACGATAGGTCTGTGCGTTCTGTGAAATGAACACATCAAAATCGTCCATCATCTCTCTGCCTTCCCAACCAGAAGTCTGGTGTACGGTATAAATACCATACGGCATATCTTTTGTCTGACCGAAGCCATTTTCATCGCAAACAATGGTATCTCTCTCGTCTTTATTGGCTGCGTCATAGCTTCCGGCAGATTTCAAATAAATCTCAAAGGAAGCACCCTTTTCAGGAGTTTCAATCTTTGTTTCTCCATCATCAGTGTGTTTAATGATAGCCACATTGCCTTTGATTACCTGCTCGGTTACATCATTGGAAGTAAGGTTGTGTTCTACCTCATAAAGTTTCGGGTCTGCACCTACTTCATGGATAGTCTTATCAAGCAAATATCCCTCTGATGGTGTAATTTCTCGGATTGTCCAGTCGGTATCACAAACATATTCTTTAGTAGTGAACTGACCATTTTCATCAGTAACATACTTATCTACAAGAGTTTCGCCCTTATAGATACCGTAAACTGCTCCTGAAAGTTTGGCATTGCCCTGTGCTTCGCCTTTCTCAGCGTCGCTCTTTGTTACTGTTACAGTAAACTTCTTCAAAATATTGTTGAAGTTTCTTGTGGTTACTTCTTTCCACTTCACTGGTGCAGTCTGATTTTTTGGCACAACATAACGGATAGCCGTGTCTACTTCTTCAAGGGTATATGGTTCAGAACCACTGATAAGCACATCTTTGAAAGTTGCCACACCGTTTTTGTCTGTAACTGCATACTGGTCAACAGCATCACCGGAAAGAGAAGTACCGTAAAGATGGAACTTCACACCTTCAACAAGGTTATCTTCTGAGGACTTCACTACCTGAAGGTCGCCACGCTTCAATTTGTTATTGAAAGTGACCTTTGCAACCTGCCCTGCTACAACAGTAACTCTATGTGTTTCCTGCGGCTCATACTTATCATATGCCTGCTCGGTTACAGTATAGATACCCGGCATAAGGTTATCAATCTGGAACTTACCGCCATTGGCTGTTGTAACTGTCTGATTGATACCGTTTCCAGTAATCGTGAAGTTAATACCGTCAACTTTTCCGTCCTCACTGGTCTTTACAATCTGACAAGAACCATAGCTAACTTTCATCTTCACATAACCGTTGATACTGTCGCTTACTTCCTGAGCATAGCTGACAACATCCTGCACACTGGAGTTCTGACCGTGTTTACCCTCTGACCATACAACCACACCTCTGCGGACTGCATTTTTCTTCGTTGCGGTAATGGTAAATTCCTTACTCGGTGCAGTATCCATAGAAACAGTAAGTTTGTTACCATTCACTGAAAAACTTACTCCACTGATACTTGCCTTGAAATTATACTTAGACAGCACATTATTGGAATCTGTCAGAGTAGTTGTGTACTTGCTTCCGTTCCACTCAAGTTCTATTGTCTTTGCCGAACCGGATGATTTATTACAAAAACTCGGTATGGTCGCATGGTTCTGGACACTCTGCACCATACTGTTGTAATAACTGAAAATCTTATTGCGGAGCGGATGCTTTGCATTGATGACATCTTTCACATTGCTGCAACCACTGGCTGCTACATGATTGAAATTCGCATCACGCTCTCCGATAACAGTTTCCCAGATAAGAAGCTGTGTGGCATAAGCCTGTGCAATACTGTTTGCTGCTGCTTCATTCTGTGACCTCCAAGATGTCGAGATTGTCCCACGGTATCCATACTGTAAAATACGACCAACGAAAAGACGGATTTCATCTCCGGAAATAACCCCGTTGGCTGCAAGGTTATTAAAATAATTTTCGTCATATTTATTCATTGTCTGACCAACCTTGAGCGAAATTCCCGGCTCAATACAATAAGCAACATTGCCTGAGTATGAGCCAATAGCCTTAAGATTGGTAAAATTGGAACGTCCGGTATGCCAACCATTTTTCAAGGTCAAATTGCTGTGTCCCCATACCCCATCGTAATTAGCATCGCCATCACGAGGGAAATCGACCATATAGACATCAGCTTTTTCTCCCGAAGCAGCATATGCTGTTGTCGAGCCAATGCCTGCAAAAGTGGTCACACACATAAGGGTCGCCAAGAAAAGCGACGTGGCTCTTTTGAATTTTGACTTTATCATTGCGTTTCCTCCTGTAAAAATTGAAAAACACACCGTATCTCTACGATGTGCCTTTGTGGATTTTCTCTTACGACAAGATTTACCTGCCGAAAAACAAATGCGGATTTTTCGTTAATTTTTCATTTTACCATACACCTCCAGTCCGTTCATACGGTGCGATTGCCCCTTAGAGATAGACATATACTTTGAGATAGTTATATTCAAGTGAGATAGTATATATCATTTTCGGTAGGTAAAAGTATAACTAAGGGGTTAGAGTGTGAGAAAGGGGAACTGTAAAACAGGCTATCTGCTGTCACGCTCTGCACGGTTACGCAAAAACTTGTTGTAATGCTCCAATGCTTTGCAGACAAAATCCTCCGTCTGACTGACAGGAATGTTTTTCGGGATAAGCTGTCTTACTCTATCGCCCCTCAACACGATTTTTTCCTTTTGGTTCGGCTTTTCCTCAGACATAACAGCGTGGATTGCTTCGGTTGTAAGGTTGCCCTCGTTGAATAACTTTCGCATACGGATTGTCTGGTCGTGTGACGGGGTTGCGTCATTCAGGTCGATTTCGTCAACCACATCACGCTGGCAATCTTCATCAAGATAGGAAAGTTCTACGGCAGGACGCATTTTAATACGCCCCTCATCAACAAATTCAAGCAATTCAGGGACAAGGTTTGTCAGGCGGACATAACGCTGTATTTGTGTGTTGCTATCCTGACTCTCAGAAGCTAAAATCTCTCTTGATTTACCCACAATAGAATTGTGTCCCACTGGGACTCCATTTTCTTTGCTCGGTCTGCCTGCCTGCCTTTTCATTGCTTCCAAACGCATTTTATAGGCAAAGGCTTTTTCACTTGGCAATATCTCTGACCTCTGGAAATTACTTTCAACCATTAAAATGGTCGCTTCATCTCTGTTCAGGTCTACAATATCACTTCTCAGGGTTTCAAATCCTGCCAGTTCACAAGCTCGCTTTCGTCTGTGTCCTGAAACAAGTTCATATCTGCCGTCCTCTTTCTGCCTTACCGTTGCCGGAGTAATAACTCCTCTTTCCTTGACACTCTCCACAAGCTGCATCATATCCTCATCGTCCCTGACCTTAAACGGGTGGTCGGGAAAATCATCAATCAGCTCCAACGGAATATCTCGGATTTTTGAAAGCTGTTCTTCATCTCTCTGTGCCTGAGTGGTAAATAAATCATCGAGCTTCGTGAGAGTGAAGTCGCTCTTTCTTCCTGCCATCGGCTAACACCTCCTTTGTAAATTCAGCGTATGCCTTTGACACCGTACTGTTTGGCTCATAAGCAAAAATGCTCTTTCCTTTGGAAGAAGTTTCTGCGGCTTTTACAGCAATCGGAATAGATGTGCGATACAGCTTAATCTGATTTCCGAAATTCTCCCGCAAAGCTTCCACCGTACTTTTGGCGAGGTTTGTGCGGTTATCCACCAAAGTGAGAAGCATACCGTCTATCTTAATATCCTGATTGATATACTTCTTGACTTTTGAAATGGTCTGCGCAAGCTGGGTCATACCCTTAGCCGGCAAATACTGTGCCTGCACCGGAATAATCACGCTGTCTGCCGCAGATAGAGCATTGAGTGTTACCATACTCAGTGAGGGCATACAGTCAATCAGAACAAACTCATATCTGTCTTTGACCTGACTTAAATAATTCCTCAAAGTGGTTTCTCTGCTCATAGCATTCATTAGGTTATATTCCATCGCCGAAAGTTCAAGGTTCGCCGGTAAAAGGTCAACGCCTTCCTCGTGATGCAGAATACCGTCTGTCGGGTCATTCATCGTTTCACTAATCACATCTGTAAGTTTCGTTGCAAGCGTGATACCCAAGTTATCCGTATCTCTCCAACCGAGACAGGTGGTTAAATCTCCCTGTGGGTCTGCGTCAATGAGCAAGACTTTCTTACCCTGCATTGCAAGACCAACACCAAGATTAACCGTTGTTGTTGTCTTTCCGACTCCGCCTTTTTGATTGCATATGGCAATCGTTTTGCAGTTTGACACCTCTTGCGTCCTCCTTTCGATTTATTCATAGCCAATAAAAACGGCTATGTACTTGACCGTTTCATTTCCTAAACGGTCGTGGCAATATTTATTCTCAATATCCCTTGCCAAGCATATCGCTTTCGGGAAGTCGTTAAGGAACAGACTGCTTATCTGTATCATAGGAATCTAACCTCTGCCGGGTACTCCGCCAGCTCCGTAGAGAAGTATCATTATCTTTCTGACTGTCATCGCCATATCGGTTGCAATC
>ENA-OZHW01001054-OZHW01001054.1-human-gut-metagenome-genome-assembly--contig:-NODE-1054-length-10207-cov-5.694838_pt1 | contig 10207 bp, 8 predicted proteins | sample MGYA00244050_ERZ653694 | MGnify/ENA primary metagenome ERZ653694 (study PRJEB26926, sample SAMN06165242) | human gut metagenome | biome: ENVO:00009003; feature: ENVO:2100002; material: ENVO:00002003...
TTTCCGGAGGAGCGCTCGATGGCCGTCCGGTCGGGTGGACGGGCGTCGGAGCGCGGACCGAAACTTCTGCCGGGGCGTATCGTTTTGTCGTTGCAGGATGCCGGCGAAATTTTTTGGCCGGGTTGTCTTGCCGAAACCGTAAATTATGCTTACCTTTGCCCCTGATAACACCGGAACCCGATCAAGCCAATGTTTAGTTTCATACCGAACGCATTTCAGGAGGCCCAGTACGTACGGCGCCGTCATTTCCGGGGTAATCATTCGGAAAATATTTCCAATTTTTATTATAATTTTTCCAAGTTATTAGGGTAGCTGTCCAAGTTGCCCTATTTTTTTGTGCACCCGCTGCGGCGAGGTGCGAAACGGTACAGCAAAATGAAGACGATTCTCAAAGGTGCGAAGTTCTATCGGGACGGAAGGTTCGAAACGGGCGATCTGGCGATCGAAGACGGTAAAATCGTTGCCATAGGCGGTCGGGTCGCGCTTGAGGCGGACGACCGGGCAGTCGATTTGACGGGTTGTCATGTATTGCCGGGATTGGTCGATGTGCATGTCCACCTGCGCGAACCGGGTTTTTCGGAGAAAGAGACCATTGCGACGGGTACGGCTGCCGCCGCGCGCGGAGGTTATACCACCGTTTGTCCGATGCCGAATCTCAATCCGGCTCCCGATTCGCCGGAGCATCTGGAAGCGGAGCTGGCTCTGATCCGCCGCGATGCGGTCGTTCGGGTGCTGCCTTACGGTTCCATTACGCGGGGACAGAAGGGACGCGGGGAGCTGGTCGATTTCGGGGTTCTGGCCGGAGAGGTCGTGGGCTTCTCGGACGACGGACGGGGGGTGCAGGGCGAGGAGCTGATGGCCGAAGCCATGCGTCGTGCCGCAGCGGTCGGCAAGCCGATCGTGGCCCATTGCGAAGTCGATGAATTGCTGAAAGGAGGGTATATCCACGACGGTGTTTATTGCCGCGAGCACGGGCACAAGGGTATCTGCTCCGAGAGCGAGTGGCGGCAGGTGGAACGCGATATAAAATTGGCAGCCGAAACCGGATGCCAGTATCATGTCTGCCACGTTTCGACCAAGGAGAGCGTCGAGCTGATTCGCCGGGCGAAGGCCGCCGGGTTGAAAGTCAGCGGCGAAACGGCTCCGCACTACCTGCTGCTCTGCGACGAGGATTTGCAGGAGGACGGTCGTTTCAAGATGAATCCGCCGCTGCGCGGACGTGAAGACCGCGAAGCCCTGCGGCAGGCCGTCGCCGACGGGACGATCGAGGTGATCGCCACGGATCATGCGCCTCACACCGCCGAACAGAAATCGCGCGGATTGGCCGGCAGCGCGATGGGCATCGTGGGGTTGGAGTGTGCTTTCCCGCTGCTCTATACCTATTTGGTGAAGCCGGGGCTGCTTACGCTGGAGCAGCTCGTCGAGCGGATGTCGATGGCTCCGCGCCGGATTTTCGGCCTCGGCGGAGGCTTGCAGGCGGGCGAACCGGCCGATTTAACGGTGTTCGACCTCGATGCGGAGTACGAGATCGATCCCGAAACCTTCCTGTCGAAAGGCCGCGCTACACCTTTTGCCGGCTGGCGGGTTGCGGGCCGTACGCTCTGGACGCTGGTCGGAGGACGTACGGCATACGCGACGGAGCGTTTCCGATAGACGGGGCGGGAGCGATGTGCGCGGATTGTCCCGGATCGGAATACGAAATGCGATTCCGTTTTTCGACGGGCGGTGACTGCGGCCGTCGCGGATTCTGCCGGATGCGGGAAACAGAGCCGGAAATTGAAAAATGAACGAAGACAAATTACGAAATAACCGAATATGAAACCATTCACCAAAAAAATCGTGCTTGAGTCGGGCCGTGAGTTCTACGGCTACGGTTTCGGCGCGGACCGGGAGGCGACGGGCGAAATCGTGTTCAATACCTCGATGGTCGGCTACCAGGAGATTCTCTCCGATCCCTCCTATACCGACCAGATGGTCGTGATGACCTATCCGCTGATCGGCAACTACGGCATTACGGACGAGGATTACGAGACCAAGTATCCGACTATCGGCGGTATGATCGTGCGCGAATACAACGATCTGCCGAGCAATTTCCGCTATACCAAGACCCTCGGCGAAGTGTGCGAGGAGTACGGCATACCCTGCGTCTGGGGGATCGATACCCGTATGCTGACGCGCATTATTCGTGACGAGGGCACCCAGCGGGTGATCGTCGTCGATGCGTCGATGCCGCAGGAGGAGGCCCTGCGTCGCCTGAAGGAGGCGCCCGTGCGCCGCGACATGGTCGAGCGCGTGAGCTGCCGCAAGCGTTGGTTCTCCCGCACGGCCAACCATCGTTTCGACGTGGTGGCGGTCGATTGCGGCATCAAGCACAACATCATCCGCAAGCTCAACGAGAAGGGTTGCAACGTCACGGTGGTGCCTTACGATATTACGGCCGAGGAGGTGATGGCTTTCCGTCCCGACGGACTTTTCCTCTCGAACGGTCCCGGCGATCCGACCGACGTAACGCCGGTGGTCGAGATGGTCCGCACGCTTCGGGGGCGCCTGCCGATCTTCGGTATCTGCCTGGGACACCAGGTGATTTCGCTGGCTTACGGAGCCCGCACCTTCAAGATGAAGTTCGGACATCGCGGCGGCAACCACCCCGTGAAGAACCTCGAAACGGGCAAGGTCGAGATCACGAGCCAGAACCACAGCTTTGCGGTCGATACGGAGTCGCTGAAGGGCACCGGACTGACCCTTACGCACCTGAATCTGCTGGACGATACCGCCGAAGGCGTCGAATGCCGCGCCGATCGGATTTTCAGCGTCCAGTATCATCCGGAAAGTGCGCCCGGTCCGCAGGACAGCACCTATTTGTTCGATAAGTTTATCAAAATGATGGAGGAGAGTCAAAATGCCTAAGAGAACGGATATCAAGAAAGTGATGGTGATCGGCTCCGGCCCGATCGTGATCGGCCAGGCTGCGGAGTTCGACTACGCGGGTACGCAGGCTTGTCTGGCCCTCAAGGAAGAGGGGTACGAGGTCGTGTTGGTCAATTCCAATCCGGCGACGATCCAGACTGATGTGCAGATTGCCGATAAAGTCTATATGGAGCCGCTGACGCTCGAGTACGTGGCCAAGATCGTCCGTTACGAGCGTCCCGATGCCATCGTGCCGGGACTGGGCGGGCAGACGGGCCTGAATCTGGCCGTGCAGCTCGCCAAGAAAGGCGTGCTTCAGGAGTGTCAGGTGGAGATTCTGGGTACTTCGTTCCAGAGCATCGAGCAGGCCGAGGACCGCGAACTCTTCAAGGAGCTTTGTCAGTCGCTGGGCGAGCCGGTGCTGCCGTCGCTGATTGCTAACAATATCGACGAGGCGGTCGAGGCGGCGAAGCGGATCGGTTACCCCGTCGTGCTGCGTCCGGCCTTTACGCTGGGCGGTACGGGCGGCGGCTTCGCCGACGACGAGACGCAGTTGCGCGAGATGATGCGCAATGCGCTTTCCCTCTCTCCGGTGCATCAGGTGCTGATCGAGAAGAGCATCAAGGGGTATAAGGAGATCGAATACGAGGTGATCCGCGACCACAACGATACGGCCATTGCGATCTGCAATATGGAAAACATCGATCCGGTCGGCGTCCATACGGGCGACTCGATCGTGGTGGCTCCGAGCCAGACGCTGACCAACAAGGAGTATCAGTTGCTGCGCGACAGCGCCCTGCGGCTGATCCGTGCCCTGAAGATCGAAGGCGGCTGCAACGTGCAGTTCGCGCTCGATCCCCTCTCGTTCAACTACTACCTGATCGAGGTCAATCCCCGCGTGTCGCGGTCGTCGGCTCTGGCGTCGAAGGCCAGCGGCTATCCGATCGCCCGCGTCAGCGCCAAGATCGCCGTGGGCCTTACGCTCGACGAGATCCGCATCGCCAATACGCCGGCCAGCTTCGAACCGGCTCTCGACTATGTGGTTACCAAGATCGCCCGCTTCCCGTTCGACAAGTTCAGCGACGCTTCGAACCAGCTCGGAACCCAGATGAAGGCGACGGGCGAGGTGATGTCCGTGGGCCGCACGATGGAGGAGAGCCTGTTGAAGGCGGTGCGCTCGCTCGAAACGGGGGTCTGCCATATCTACCATAAGAAATTCGACGACTGGACGGTCGATCGGATGCTCTCCTACATCAAGGAGGGAACGGACGACCGTCTTTACGCCATCGCCGAGCTGATCCGCCGGGGCGTCGAGCTGGCGCTGATCTACAACAGCACCAAAATCGACATGTTCTTCCTCGAGAAGTTCAAGAACATCGTCGAGTTCGAAAAGGTCGTAGCGGCCAATCCCCGCGACATCGAAACGTTGCGCGACGCCAAACGCATGGGTTTCAGCGACAAGTTCATCGGTCAGTTGTGGGGCATGAGCCAGAAGGAGATGTTCCTGCTGCGGCGCGAGCACAATATTTTCCCGGTTTATAAGATGATCGACACCTGCGCGAGCGAGTTCTCCTCCTATGTGCCGTATTTCTATTCCACTTACGAGCAGGAGAACGAGTCGATCGTGAGCGAACGCGAGAAGATCGTGGTGCTCGGGTCGGGACCGATCCGCATCGGGCAGGGCGTCGAGTTCGACTATTCGACCGTGCATGCCATCTGGTCGATCCGCGCCGCCGGGTACGAGGCGATCATCATCAACAACAATCCCGAAACCGTTTCGACGGACTACACCACCAGCGACAAGCTCTATTTCGAGCCGCTGACCGTAGAGGACGTGATGAACGTCATCACCCTCGAAAAACCCAAAGGAATCGTCGTGTCGCTCGGCGGCCAGACGGCGATCAACCTCGCTGAGCCGCTGCACGAACTGGGTGTGCCGATCATCGGTACGGGTGTCGAGGCGATACGGAATGCCGAAGACCGGGGTTGTTTCGAGAAGATCATGGAGGAGTTGGGAATACCCCAGCCTGAGGCCGAGGCCGTGACCGATATCGAAGCCGGTGTGCGAGCCGCCGAACGGATCGGCTACCCGGTGCTGGTGCGCCCGAGCTACGTGCTGGGCGGCCGGGCCATGCAGATCGTTTCGAACGAGGAGCGTTTGCGCCACTATCTCCAGACGGCGGTCGAAGTCAATGAGGACAGCCCTGTGCTGGTCGATCGTTATATTATGGGCCGCGAACTGGAGGTGGACGCCATCTGTGATGGCAAGGATGTCTTCATTCCCGGTATCATGGAGCACGTCGAGAAGACGGGCATCCACTCCGGCGACTCGATCAGCGTCTATCCGACCTTCAGCGTGAGCCAGAAAGCCAAGGACAAGATCATCGATTATACCGTGCGGCTGGGCCGCCGGATCGGTATCGTCGGTCTGTATAATATCCAATTTATCCTCGACGGGGAAGAGGACGTATATGTGATCGAGGTGAATCCCCGTTCGTCGCGCACCGTGCCGTTCCTTTCGAAAGCGACGGGTGTCCCGATGGCTGACATCGCCACACGGGTCATCCTGGGTCATTCGCTTCGGGAGCAGGGCATTACCGAAGTATATGGCAGGGAGCGCTCCCGCTGGTTCGTCAAGGCCCCGGCCTTCTCGTTCGCCAAGATCCGGGGCATGGAGTCCTACCTCTCGCCCGAGATGAAATCCACGGGCGAGGCGATCGGATACGACAACAAGCTCACCCGGGCGCTCTACAAGGCGCTCCAGTCGTCGGGTATGACCGTCGCCAACTACGGTACGATCTTCCTCACGATCGCCGACAAGGACAAGCAGGATGCGCTGCCGCTGGTACGGCGCTTTTATGACCTGGGTTTCAATATCGAGGCGACGAAGGGCACGGCGGAATTCCTGCGTCAGCATGGTATTCGCACCCGTACGCGCCGCAAGTTGAGCGAAGGCAGTACGGAGATCATCGACTCGCTGCGCCAGGGCCATGTGAGCTATGTCATCAATACGATCGACATCAACCAGCACAACACCCGGCTGGATGGTTACGAGATTCGCCGCACGGCCGTCGAGAACAACGTGACGATCTTCACGGCGCTCGAAACGGTAAAGGTCCTGCTGGATGTATTGGAGGAGATAACCCTGGGTGTTTCGACCATTGATGCCGAATAGTTTTCGATTTCATGCGGCAACTGCGTCACATCCCTCTTTGATTCGAATGGGAAAGACGGATAGTATTCCCCATCTGCTTCAAAGTCACGATGCACCGCATTTGCCGGCCTGAAATCAAAAGCGAGTTTCGTTCAGAGGGCATCTTTCGCACCTCCTCGCAGTCCGCGACAGTCCCATACCAGCGAGTATGCTCTTGCCGTGTCCTGCGTCGGTCGGTGCGAAACCGGCTCCTTTGAAATTAAGACGAAAGCGAAGCACATAGTTTGGAAAAGAAAAAATGTATAAAAAAGGCATATATACTGTTACGGCCAATGAACCGCTGACGCCCTCCGTCTGGCGGATGACGCTCGAAGGGGATACGCAATATCTGACCCGTCCCGGGCAGTTCGTCAATATCGAGGTTGAAGGGCTCTACCTGCGCCGTCCGATTTCGGTGTGCGACTACAACGAGCGGACGCTGACACTGATCTATAAGGTCGTCGGCGAAGGCACGGCCCGGTTGAGTGAAATGAAGACCGGCGAAAAGCTCGACCTGCTGACCGGACTGGGCAACGGGTTCGATCCGGATGCGGAGTGCCGCAGGCCTCTGTTGGTCGGAGGCGGAGTGGGCGTTCCGCCCCTCTACAACCTGGCCAAGAAACTGATTGACAAGGGCAGAAAAGTGACTGTGGTGTTGGGCTTCAATACCGCGTCGGAGGTTTTCTACGAGGAGGAGTTTCGGGCGCTCGGTGCGGAGGTTTTCGTAACGACGGCGGACGGCACGCACGGGATAAAGGGTTTCGTAACGACGGCGATCGCCGAAAAGAAGCCGGATTTTGATTATTTTTACGCCTGCGGCCCGCTGCCGATGCTGCGTGCATTGAGCGATGCGACGGGCGACATACCGGGCGAATTGAGTTTCGAGGAGCGCATGGGCTGCGGCTTCGGCGGCTGCATGGGTTGTTCCTGTCAGACGAAAAACGGGGCCAAACGCATCTGCAAGGAGGGACCCGTACTGAAAAAGGAGGAGATTATATGGTAAACGAACCCAAGAAAAACTTCGATACGTCGGTGACGTTGAGCGGCCTTCGGCTGGATAATCCAGTCGTGCCGGCCAGCGGTACGTTCGGTTACGGCAACGAGTACAAGGATTTTTACGACATCAACATCCTTGGGTCGTTTTCCTTCAAGGGAACTACGCGCGAGGCACGCTTCGGCAACCCCACGCCCCGCATCGCCGAGTGTACGGCGGGGATGATCAATGCCGTCGGGTTGCAGAATCCCGGTATCGATGCGGTGATCGGCGAAGAGCTTCCCCGGCTGAAGACATTCTTCCGCAAGCCGGTGATCGCCAACATCAGCGGTTTTTCGGTCGAGGAATATGCCTATTGCTGCGAGCGGATCGACAAGGAGGAACAGGTCGGTTTGATCGAGGTCAATGTAAGCTGTCCCAATGTGCGGCACGGCGGCATGAGCTTCGGAACGTCGCCCGAAGCGGCGGCCGAGGTAACGCGTGCCGTGAAAGCCGTGACTACCAAGCCGGTCTATATCAAGCTCAGTCCTAACGTGACGGACATCGTGGCGATCGCCCGGGCGTGCGAGCAGGCGGGGGCCGACGGCATCTGTCTGATTAACACGATGCTGGGCATGCGGATCGACGTGAAATGCCGCAAGCCTATCATCGCCAACGTTATGGGCGGATTTTCCGGTGCGGCGATCTTCCCCGTGGCCGTGCGGATGGTTTATCAGGTAGCCCGGGCTTGCCGGATTCCGGTGATGGGTTGCGGTGGCGTGGAAACGGCCCGCGACGTTATCGAAATGATGATGGCCGGGGCGACGGCCGTACAGGTGGGGGCCGCCAACCTGCGGAACCCTTATGCCTGCAAGGAGATCGTCGAGGCATTGCCCCGCGAAATGGAGCGGCTGGGGATCGAACGGCTGTCCGATATTATCGGCATCGTGAAGTAATTTTGTGAAAATTATAAAGAAGCAAGAGATATGACCAACAGAGACGTAATCATCGCCTGCGATTTCAGCAGCGCCGAAGAGACTTTCCGGTTCCTCGATCTGTTTAAGAACGAGGCCCGCAAACCTTTCCTGAAGATCGGCATGGAGCTTTTCTATGCCGAAGGGCCCGAAATCGTGCGTGAGATCAAGCGCCGGGGGCACCGGATTTTCCTCGATCTGAAACTGCACGACATTCCCAATACGGTCAAGAAGGCGATGGCCGTGCTTTCGCGCCTTGACGTGGACATGTGCAACGTCCATGCGGCCGGCACGATCGAGATGATGCGTGCGGCGATCGAAGGGCTGACCCGTCCGGACGGCACGCGCCCGCTGCTGATCGCCGTGACGCAGCTTACTTCGACTTCGGAGGAGCGTATGCAGCGCGAGCTGCTCATTTCGGCGCCGATCAACGATACGATCGTCAAGTATGCGCAGAACACCCGCGAAGCGGGTTTGGACGGCGTGGTCTGCTCTCCGCTGGAGGCCGGTATGGTGAAGGCGGCCTGTGGGCGGGAGTTCCTGACCGTCACGCCCGGCGTGCGTTTTGCGGACGGAGAGGTGGCCGATCAGGTGCGGGTCACGACTCCCGCGCGTGCGCGGGAGATCGGCTCGGACTATATCGTGGTGGGGCGTCCCATCACGGCGGCAGCCGATCCCGTGGCGGCCTATCGCCGGTGCGTGGAGGAGTTCGTGAAATAGAGTGTGCGACAGAAGGGAGTATTTCGGGCGGTACGGCAGGAGGGGCTGTTTTGCGGTCCGGATCGAGCGATGCGGACGGGATTCGTGTCGTGCGGCAGTTGTCTAAAATGGGTTTGGGAGCGTGGAGTTCGCGGAACTTCGGTCGGCACGGGAGTTGCCGGATCGTGTGAAGGGAATGCGCGGTGAATTGCGGTGACCGAAGAAGCTGATTATCGCTGCAAGCGGGAAATAAGTTTTACTCTAAATCAAGGAAGTTATGAAACCGGTTACACTTTTCTATCAGCCCCGGTGCCCCTTCTGCAAGAAGGCGCTGGGCTATCTGGAGGAACTGCAGCGGCAGGAACCTTACGGCCGCATCGAAATCAGGATGATCGACGAACTGGCCGAACCCGAAGTGGCCGACCGTTACGACTACTATTACGTACCGACATTTTACGTCGGGGACAAGAAAGTGCACGAGGGCGGTATTATGCCCGACGAGGTGGAGGCCGTACTCCGTATGGCCCTCGACGAGCGATAGGCGGAAAGCCGTTTTTGCGGAAAAAGGAATGACAATCTAAAGAATGTAGAAATAGTTATGGAAAGAGAAATTGCCAAAGGCCTGCTCTCGATCGGTGCGGTATTCCTGCGCCCCGAGCAGCCGTTTACCTGGGCGAGCGGTATCAAAAGCCCGATTTATTGCGACAACCGGTTGATTCTGACCGCCCCCGAGGTGCGGAAGAAGGTCGAGGCCGCGATTGCGGAAACGGTGAAGGCGAAATTCCCCGCGTGCGAGGTGCTGATGGGAACATCGACGGCAGGCATCGCTCATGCGGCCATCGCCGCGACGATCCTCGACCTGCCGATGGGATATGTCCGCAGCGGCTCGAAGGATCACGGTCGGGGAAACCAGATCGAGGGCAAACTCGAAAAGGGCCAGAAAGTCGTGGTAATCGAAGACTTGATTTCGACGGCGGGATCGTGCATCGAAGTGGTCGAGGCGTTGCGTGCGGCGGGTGCCGAGGTGCTGGGCGTGGTGAGCATTTTTACGTACGGTATGAAGAAAGGGTTGGTGCGGCTTGCTGCAGCCGACGTAATCAACCATAGCCTTTCGAATCTCGATGCGCTGGTCGAAGTAGCGGCCGAGGAGGGGTATATCAAGCCGGAGGATCGGCAGCGCCTGATCGCCTTCCGCGACAATCCTTCGGACGAAAGCTGGATCAACAAATAAACCGCTATGCGCCATTTAATCGACCCTACGGATCTGTCGGTCGCCGAGATCGGGCAGATCATCGCCCTGGCGGAAGACATCATCGCCAACCGGGCCAAATACAGCGAAGCCTGCAAGGGCAAAAAACTTGCGACGCTCTTCTACGAGCCTTCGACCCGCACGCGGCTGAGTTTCACTTCGGCCATGCTGGAGCTCGGCGGCAGCGTCATCGGTTTTTCGGACGCCGCTTC
>ENA-OZHW01001056-OZHW01001056.1-human-gut-metagenome-genome-assembly--contig:-NODE-1056-length-10199-cov-8.336159_pt1 | contig 10199 bp, 7 predicted proteins | sample MGYA00244050_ERZ653694 | MGnify/ENA primary metagenome ERZ653694 (study PRJEB26926, sample SAMN06165242) | human gut metagenome | biome: ENVO:00009003; feature: ENVO:2100002; material: ENVO:00002003...
GTCTCGTGGGCTCGGAGATGTGTATAAGAGACAGGGCTGGGGCAGCCGATAATGCGGAAGTTGACGATGCCGTTCTTCTCCAGCACCGCCGCGGTGTACTCGCCGCGAACGCCCAGCACAGCGCGCTCCGCCATCGTCCGCAGGAGCTTGACCGTGTCCGGGTGCAGCGTGATGTCCACATTGCGCGCCATGCTCTGCACGCCCACGCTGATTGGAACCAGCGGTTTATCGCCGATTCGCTTCAGCATCGTCCAAACGTGCGGGTACGTCTGATTCGGGGTCAGCCAGATCAGCTCGGTCGTGATGTAGTGGGTGATGTCCGCCCGGTCGCGGAACGTGTCCGACGTAACATCCCACAGCGGAATCATCACGGGGTGAAAGATGTCCTTCAGCGCCCGGATAAACACGAGATTTCCCGTGTTATTTCCCAGAAAAAAGAAGCGTTTTGCCCACTCATGCTTCTCAAACGACACCCGATCATTCCAAAACAATCCAACCGCCATCCGCTTCCTCCTTCCTTGTGACGTGGGGAGACCCCAGAGGCTCTGCCTCTGGACTCCGCAAGGGCTCCGCCCTTGACCTGCCAAAGGGTCTTCGACCCTCTGGACTCCCTTCTCGCGATTCAGTTGGTGACAACTTCATGCTGTGTCCGCGTGTTTATTGAGGGGGAACGCAAGGGCGCTGCCCTTGACCCGCCAAAGGGTCTTCGACCCTCTGGACTCCCTTCTCGCGATTGAGTTGGTGACAACTTCATACTTTACCCGCGTGTTTATTTTGGGGAACGGTGCATCCTCTTGCGCAGCTTCTTCCGAAACGTTTCGCGGTCGAACAGCAGGAAGCCAATCGTCCGCTTCACCAGCCCGGTCTGCTCCGGGATGAAGCCAATCATGCGGCTCGGCGCGTCCGCCGCGCCCAGCTCGTGCGCCGCAACCGCCGCCTCCGCCGACTGGTCGCGCACCAGCGTCCGCAAATCCAGCGCGTTCTCCCCCGCGAACACCATGTCCTCGAACGGGATGTTCCGCAGCAGCTCCGCGTCCGCTTCGGGCAGCTGCCGCAGCGCCCCCTCGAAGGGCAGCGACATCGCCAGCTGCACGCCGGGATTGTCAAGCGACTGCATCACGCCCGTTCCGGCGAAGGTATCGTGGAAGTCGCGCACGAATTGCAGCGCGTGATGCTGGACGCAGGTCGACAGGAAATGCGCGGCTTCGTTGCGCCCCTCCTGCGCGTACACCGGGACGACACGCGCATTCTGCCGCTCGAAGCCCACGCAGGGCGCTTCGTCGGAGGACAGCAGGAACTCGCGGAACGCGCCGGACATGGCAGGCGGCATCGGATAGAAGCAGTGTACGGGAAAATCGTAGGCAGCGGACAAGCGCTCGCTGTTCCGCCCGTCCGCATGGACGTAGTAGACCGGAACCGCGCGCTGCGTCAGCTGGCAAATCGCCGCCTGCAAGCGCCCGCTGTACCCCATATCAAAGCACGCCGCGCCTTCCGGCAGCTTTTCCTCATAATACGCCCGCGCCGCGCTGTATGCCGCCTGATGACGGCAGCCGTCGTAGAGCTTGTCGCGGAAGAAGCGCAGGAACGATTCCCAGCGCGTTTTCTCCTGAAACGGCGATTGCCACGGGAAACCCGCCGCCTCCGCCTGATGGCGCAGTTCGCTTTCCGGCGCGTCAAGCGTGCAGAAGGACAGCAGCTTCAGCGCCTTTTCGGGCGTGTAGACCGTCCAGCGCACCGGCAGCGCCGCCCAGTCGGTCGGATTCGCCATCAGCGCGGGCAGCAAGCACCGCCGCGACGCGGGAATGTAGTCTGTTTCGACAGCATCCGCGTCCGTGCGCAGCAGCTCGACTGCCTGCCGCAGCAGCGCGCCATCCCGCGCGAGGAACACCAGCCGCTTTACGCCATCCGCCCGACAGCGGCATAGCAGCCACTTTGCCAGCGCCAGCAGGTGTGTGCCGACGGCGTAGTACCCCAGCCGGGACGGATACGCCGCAAACGCGGAATCCGCCGTCGCGGGGGCATAGCCGTCGTCAAAGAAGCGGTTGGCCGCCAGCCCTTGTGCGCACCTGAGCGCCAGCGGCTGCATCGCGTCCGCCGTCGTGAAGCCCGCCAGACACCCGTGTCCCAGATTCGCCATCTGCGTGCAGTCCGCATCCATGAAAACGTCCGCCGGGCGCGGCAGCAGCAGAGCGTGCAAACCCGCTTTTTTCGCGGCTTCCACGTCGATTTTCGCATTGTCGCCGATGTGCAGCACGTTATCCGGCTTCACGCCCAATTGCGCCGTCATCTTCCGATAGAGCGCGCCGTTCCATTTCAGCACGTTCTGCTCGTTCGAGAGGAAGAAGCCGTCCCAGCCGCGGACGCCGCATTTTTCCAGCATCCGCCGAATCGTGTCCGCGTCAAGGTACATGTCCGACGTCAGCACGACGCGTTTTCCCGCCGCTTTCGCCAGATTGAACAGCTGCACGCCGGTTTTGCGCGGGCGGCAGAAATGCACCTCCGCCTCCCGCTCGTTGTAGGTCATTTGCCCCACGCAGTCGTCCGACACGCCCAGATTCTGCATCATGGCGCTGTAAATGTTCCACATCGTCACGTCGGCTTGCGTTTCGGGCAGCCACGCGCGCGCGCAGCTTTCCGCCTCTATCCGCGCCTGTGCGAAGGAGGTCATGTTCCGCCGCGCCGCCCGCTGCCATTTGCCTTCCAGCGTGTGGAAGAGGTCAGTCGGTGTGCGGAAGGGGCGCAGAATCAGCGTATCGAACACATCCAGCGAAATCACCGGGCAGTCGATGCCGTCCAGCCCCAGAATCGCGCGCTTGATGCGCTCCGTCCCGTCCCGCCACGGGGTCATCGGCTGGTCGAACCAGAAGATTTCCGGCAGATTCGCGTCCTCATCCAGCGAAAAATCCGGGCAGAGCGTCGCCGTCAAGCGGCTGATTTCCGGCTGATTCGCCGCCTTCCGCGCCTGCTCCGCCCACATCCGCGCATACCACTTTCGTGCCTTTTGCAGCTGCTGACGCGCTTGATTCGCCCCCTGCTGATGCAGAAATTCATCCGCAAAGGCAAACACCTGCGCAATATCGGCGTAATTTTTGCGGAATTTTGCCGGATTTCCCGCCGCCCCCGTCGAGGACGACGGATGTTCACAGTAGAACACGCCGTCGCCGCGGTGCCGCCCGAAACCCTGCGCAAAGAAATACAGCACGACGGAAAACGCAATGTCCTCCGTCATCACAATGTGCTTTTTCGCCAGCGGCGCGTAGTAGGGCGCGCACCGCAGCCACAAATCGCGCCGAATCACCTTGTTCCAAATGGTGTGGAAGCTGTAACACGTCATCGTCTGTTGGAAGAACGCATCCCGCACCGCATCGCCGCGCAGCTCGTCCTCCAGCACACAGTCCGCATGAACCGGGCGCACGAAGCGGTCGCCGTTTTCGCGCTGCCAGACCGTGTCGCCCATCACGAGGTCAAAGTCGTTTTCTTCCGCCAGCGCGACGGCGGCACGGTAAAAATCCACCGACACAAAATCGTCGCTGTCCAGAAAAGCGAGGTACTTGCCCGTCGCCGCGTCCGCGCCGGTCATCCGCGCCGCGAAAAGCCCGCGGTTCTGCGAATGCGTCAGCACCCGAAAGCGGCTGTCGCGCCGGGCATACTCCGCCAGCACCGCGCCCGCGCCATCCGGCGAGGCATCATCCACCAGCAGGAACTCCGCGTCCCGCAGTGACTGCGTGCGCAGCGACTCCAGACACGCGGGCAAATCCCGCTTCGTCCCATATACCGGAACGACCACAGACAGCGTTGCAGCCACCGCGCTTCTCCTTTCTGCCCATCCGAAAACGAGTGATACTTGCCGATTTTGACATGTACATTCTACCATATTCCCGCCCGATTAGCAAGCCTTTCGGGGGATTTTTGCACGCCCCAAAAACGGTTCTTCACGGAATCTTGGGGGAAGAGCAGCTTGGGGGCGCGTCTGCGGACGCGCAAAGTTAGGGGCAGGGACGCTTCGCTGCCTGCGCCCTTGTTGACTTCGTCCTTTGAATTGGTCGCCCGTGGAACAGTTAGGGCGTTGCCCCAAACCCCACCAGAGGCGCCGCCTCTGGACTCCGCAAGGGGCATTGCCCCTTGACCCCTTCGCGCGATTGAGTTGAGCGCTCTTCCCTTACTGGTTCCGCGTGTTTATCTTTTTACTTTGTCCTAATCGTTATTGGCGAATCCGCCAGCGCGTTTTGAATCGTCCGCAGTGCCTTCGCCATATATCCTTGCTGTTCCTCCGACATACCACTCGGCGCGCTCTGGTCACTCGCAACTACCCGATACTGATACGCGCCATCCACCTTCTGCCGCCAAATGTACGTCGGCGTATAGCTGACTTGCCCAAAGCTGATGTTCTGCCCATCCCACGAAATCTGCAATTGCAGCAGCATTCCAGCAACGTTTCCGTCCTTCCGGGACTCATTCAGCAGACTGCCCAGCGACCACGCACACAGCGTCTGCGCTGCCGTACCATCCGCATTCTTGTGCGTCAGCCATGTCACCGGCTGCACGACGCGCGTCCCCGCGCCGACAATGACATCCGCGCCCGCATCGGCAATCGCCTGCGCCAGTTTTCGCTGCGCATTCGTCGGCTTCGACGTGCCGGATGTTCCCCAGTTCAGCGATACGACGACCACCGCCGCTCCCTGCTCGCGTGCACGGCGAATATCAGCGGAAATCGTTTCCGCATTCGCCAGCGGGACAGCATAGGATGCCCCGGAGGACTTCATCGCTTTCTTGCCCGTTCCGCTCAGCGCTTCGGTGTAGTGCAGGAACGCGACGGGCACGTTGTCCAGCGTCCGGATGCAGATGGCGTTTGCTTCCTCCTGCGTGTTGTACGCGCCGATGGTCAGCAAATTGCGCTCATGCAGGGCCTCCAGCGTCGTCCGAACGCCATCCGCACCCTTGTCGTACACCTTCGGGAAGCCGATGGCAACGAGGTTCACGCCGGTGGTGCGGAGCAGTTCCGCCGCGGCGTCGGGAGCGTTCAGCGCGGAGACTTTCACGTCCGGCTGAATCAGGTTTTCCAGCGTCAGGAACGTGATATCGCCCGTCATTTCGCTCCGCAGGAGCGCAAGCATCTCCGTGAAATCGTACTTCTGCGAGTCGGAGTAGTAGCCCGCTTTGCGCACCGCATCATCCATATCGACCGTGCCGCCCAGAGTAAGGGTGACCGTTCCGCCCTTCTTGGGGGCTTGGGTGGCGGACGGAATGGTAGGCGCGGCGGTTTCAGCGGGCGGTTGCGTGGGTTCCGGCGCGGGCAGATTGCCAGTGGAATCGCCGCGGGTAATGGGAATATCGCTCAGCGTGAGCGAGGGCATTCCGTCGGTTTGGAAGATGGACAGCACCTGCCGGACATCCACCGTGCCGCGCGCCTGCCCCAGCAGACCGGGCAGAATCAAGAAGCAGCCCAGCAGCACCGCGCCCGTCACGCCAAGCATGACATATGTTCCCAGCGATATGCCGCGATGGTCTTTCTTCATGTGATGCCTTTCCGTCAGTTATAAATGGGCAGCAGGGTGATCAGGGAGGTCAGCAGCATGGCTGCGACGATGACGATGCAGGTAATGCTGATGGCAAGCTGACGCCTGTCAGACTTCTGCTTCTTATCTTTTTTGGTGGTTGCCATGGTGGTAGGCTCCTTTTTCTGATTGATATTTCCGCCTGAATGATGATTTTGCCGCAGCGGGGGAAATCACGCCTGTGCAGCGTGCCCGTCCGTACCCTCTTTGCGCCAGATGCGGACTTGCGTTACGCGGCGCTTTTCCATGCGCGTGACCATGCCGCGGAGGTGGTCCGTCTCAAAACGCGCACCGACGAACGGGATGCAGCCCATGATTTCGCTCACCCAGCCGCCAACGGTTTCGGCGTTGAAGGTGTCCTTCAACCCCATGCCTTCCAACAGTTCAGTCAGTTCCATGCCGCCCTCGACCACGCGTGAGCCGTCCGCCATCTCGACGCTTTCCTCGGACACATCGTCGTGCTCATCGTAGATTTCGCCGACGAGTTCTTCCAGCACATCCTCCATCGTGACGATGCCTTCAGTTCCGCCAAATTCATCCAGCACAATCAGCATATGCGTCTTCTGCGTCTGGAACAGCTTCAGCAGCTTGGAGAGCTTCAGCGTCGCAGGAGCATAAACCGGCGGTTTCATAATGTCCACGATGCTATCCACGCCCTCATGCTGACAGGCATAAAAATCCTTTTCATTGAGGATGCCAACGATGTGATCCATGTCCTCGTGGTAGACCGGGACACGGGTATACCCCGTTTCGCGCAGGAGATTCGCGGCTTCTTCCATCGTCGCAGTGTCCTCCAGCGCCGTCACGTCCACACGCGGCGTCATGATGTTCAGCACGTCGCGGTCGTCGTTGAACTCAATGACGGAGCGAATCAGTTCTCCCTCATGTTCATCTATATCACCGTCGTTCTGTGCCTCATCCACCATCGTCATGATTTCCGCCTCAACAAAGCTTTCCGTGTGCGCGGGCTTGAACAGCTTTGCCAGCAGCTTCTTCCACTGCACAAACAGGGCGTTAATCGGCGTAACAATCGTCCGCAGCACCAGCAGCACAGGTGCAAACGCAACGGCAACCGTCTCCGGGTTCTCCTTGGCAATCGCTTTCGGGCTGATTTCGCCGAAAATCAGCACGACAATCGTCATCACGATGGTCGAAACCGTTGTCGCAGCAGACTGATTGCCGCTTAGCAGCGCAAGAAACAGCCCCGTCGCCATGGACGAAGCGCCGATGTTGACCACGTTGTTGCCCACGAGGATGGTGCTGAGCAAGCGGTCATAATCCTCCGCCAAATTCAGCGCTATCTGCGCGCGCTTGTTGCCGCCCTGCGCCATCGTCTTGAGCTTGACGCGGTTGGCGGAGGTAAACGCCGTTTCCGAGGCAGAGAAAAACGCCGACAGCATCACCAGCACAACCAGAATCACAACAGTGCCATATAGTTCAGGCGTCATGGAAAATCAAGCATTCCTTTCTTTCAAAAACCCCTGCGTACCGGGAATGACGGCTTGCGGGGTATCGGACTACAAGGAGGCTGATCCATACGATGCCACCACTCCTTTCCGCAAAATAAAATGTGACATTCTTATTATAGCATAAATATGGAGAAAATGCAATTCCTTCGCCCAGATTCGGCAAAACAGTTGATTTTGCTGAAAAAGCCCTCATCCTATTTCCAGATGAGAATGCGCCAAGATGCGAAGCGAATTTTTCTTTCTGGCTAACGGGAGTGGAACGCAGCGCAGCAACGCTATGCTAAGTGCAATGAGCAGACGCCAGAGCGGAAAAGGCGCAAGCAGATGGCGCAGGTGAATGCAGAAAATAGTATTATTTAATTTCCGGCTCGTATACCAGCGTCCACATCGCCGCATCCTCCGGCGTTTCCGGCTTTTCCAGTGCGCCGTACGCATACGCGATTTGCTCCGTCATGTAGCCCGCCGCCAGTGCCGCCATGTGCAACGGCAAGTCCGCCAGCGCCTGCAAATGCTTCGGGACACTCGCCTTGCAGAGCGTCCGCAGTTCATTGCAGACGCGCGTCCACGCGGGCTGAACCGCCTCCACAATCGGCAGAAAAACTTCCTGCCGCAGCCGCTGAACCTGCTCGCGCGTCAGGACGCAGAAATTCGGCTTGATGCTGCCGTCCGCCTTCCGCAGGAATCCGCGCGCCAGCAGCTCCGCCAGCAGCTCCTGCTCATCCGCCGTCACGCACGATGGGTCGAAATCCGCCTGAATAAGCCGAATCAGCAGTGCGCACAGCTTCCCCATGTGTGGCTGGTTCAGCTCGAACAAATCCTGCACCGGACTGTTCCCGAAGTGCTGCAAGCCGAACCAACGGAAGCCATCGTTGTACATCGGGCCATTGTAATCCCACGCCAGATAATGCCTGTTCTCCGGCTCGCGCGCGAAGCCCATCAGGTGATACGCCCCGCCATCCGCATGATACGGCCGCGGCGGCATTTCCGCCGGATTCGGCAGTGCCGCCGTGCAGCGGTAGATGAGCCACCAAAGCAGGCGCGGCATGGTCACATCGCAGCCGATGAAGCCGATGGCGCGAATCTCCTGCTCGTGCGCCATCAGCTGCCGGACAATCTCGCGTGACAACTCGTCCTTGTGCGCATCGTACACTGCCAGCCGCGCTTCCTCCTGCGCACCGCTGGTGATGATGAAGTTCGTCCGCACACGCCCGCCGTCAGCCATCAGCAGCTCGTCGCGCAGCAGCACGTTCACCGCATCCTCGATGTACGGGCGCGCCACGCCCAGCTCGTCGCAAAGCTCCTGCGCCGTCTGCCCCTGCGCATAGCAGCGGAGCAGAATGTTCTGATGCAGCAGATTGTCCAGCACCTCGCGGGTCAGGCGGTCGTCATACGCTTCGCCGTTGATGGCAACGTGCAGCTTTTTCGGGCAGTACACAAATTCCGTCGATGTCATTTTCCCATCAGCCTCCCGAATTTTCTTTCGCGAATCACTCAGATGCCAGCGAACGGTGTTCTCCGAGACCCGCAAGCGCCGGGCAATGTCTGCCGTCGTTCGGTTCTCCAGATAGTACCAGACAAGCGTTTCCCGCTGGATGCGGCTTAGGCGCATGATTTGCCGGCGGACGAATGCGGTCTGACGGCGCTGCTCATCCTGCCGTTCGGCGGATTCCTCCGGCGTTTCCCCGGCGGACAGCTTCTCCGGCAGCGGCTCGCAGCGGTAATACGTCCCCGGTCGCAGCGACTTGCACCAGACGAACCGCGCGATTCGCCAGAGCAGGTGCTCCGGTTCCGCGACGCAAACACCGCGTTCTTCCTGCGCCCGAACCGCTCGCAGCCATTCCAGCAGCACGGTCTGCGCGAGATCCTCCGCCTCCTGCGCCGTGCGAGTCTTTCCGCGCGCCCACCGCAGCACACGCGCCGCCCACTCCTCCTGCCAGTAGCGCTCCGTATCCAGCATGGTTCTCCTCCTTTCGCTTGGCAGCTGTGATTCTGCCATGATAGTACCGGCAGCGGGCGGAATGTTGGGAGACTACAAAAATTTTTCCTTTCAAATATAAAGATTGCCGCCTGTTCGCGTAGAACAGACGGCGGACAAATCAAATTTCGCGCTTTTTGCCGAGGAAGCAGAACGCAATCGTACCGGGGCCGGCGTGCGTGCCAATGACGGGGCCGACGGGGTAGATGCGGATATCCATCTCCGGCAGCTTCTCCACCAGCATTTGGCGCAGCTTCTGGGCATCGTCCATCGCGTCGGCGTGCAGGATGATGCCCATGGCTTCCTTCTGATCGGCGACGTTTTCCACCGCCTTGTCGACGATGTAGCTCATCGCCTTGCGGCGGCCGCGCACTTTGCCCGCGGCAGCGAGCTTGCCTTCGAGCGTTTCGGTCAGGATGGGCTTCAAGTCCAGCAGCGTGCCGAGTGCCGCCGCCGTCGCGGAGATGCGTCCGCCGCGCTGGAGGTACTTCAGGTCATCCACTGTGAACCACGCCTGTGCGCGGAGCTTGTTGTCCTCCAGCCACTGGGCGACTTCCTCCATCGGTTTGCCCGCGCGGTACATCTCATGCGCCTTGAGGACGAGAATCGTCTGCGGCGCGGAGATGGACAGCGTGTCCACCACGATGAACTTACGTTCCGGGTACTGTTTCAGCAGTTCCTCGCGCGCGGCGTAAATCGCCTGAATGGTCGCGCTGAGCTGGCTGGAGAAGGCGACGAAGAGCAGGTCGCGCCCGGAAGAGAGAATCGGCTCGAAGTACTCCATGTAGACCGTCTCGTTGAGCGCGGAGGTCGTCGGCTGACTGCCCGCGCGCATCTTGTCGTAGAAGGACTTATGGTTCAGCGACTGGCCGAGGTCGTCGAAGTACTCTTTGCCATCCAGGGAGTAAGGCATGTAGACGACAGGAATGTCGTACTGCTGTTTGAGTTCCAGCGGCAGGTCGCTGTCGCTGTCTGTCATGAAAACGTAATTTTGCATGGCTGCCTCCTGAATGAATCGGGTATGAATGTGGATGAATGAACGGTGACGGCGAAAAAAATGAACTCACCATGAACATTGTACCCTACTTTACGCAAAAAAGCAACCAATAAAGATGAGAAATTGATGATAAAGCGAAGAGAATTAGGGTAACACCGCACAAATGAGGTGGTCGGCTGGCGAATGGATTTTTCGTCAGATGC
>ENA-OZHW01001061-OZHW01001061.1-human-gut-metagenome-genome-assembly--contig:-NODE-1061-length-10113-cov-6.003778_pt1 | contig 10113 bp, 18 predicted proteins | sample MGYA00244050_ERZ653694 | MGnify/ENA primary metagenome ERZ653694 (study PRJEB26926, sample SAMN06165242) | human gut metagenome | biome: ENVO:00009003; feature: ENVO:2100002; material: ENVO:00002003...
GTCTCGTGGGCTCGGAGATGTGTATAAGAGACAGCCCCTGTTCGGCGCATTGGCAGCGGCACCCAGCCCCCTGACCTGGTTGTTGTCGATCGTGGTTGGAGTCGGCCAGCCGGACATCATCGCCGCCGTTTGAATATTCATCCCTCCCTGGCGCCCTGACGTCCCCGCGCCGGTCACTGATGACGCTGTAGGCGTTGGCCACCCAGTAGGCCCGCTCTCTGATATGCGGCGCGCCGATGCCCGCTGACGTAAACGGCACAAGCCCGAAGGCGTATCCCATTCCTTCCAGGTCAGCTTGTACAAGGTCGAACCATACGTTTGCGTTACCTGCTGCAACCTGTTCGCCAAAGACATGCTGAGGTCTGCGCTCGCTGATGAGGTGGAAGAACTGGGGCCAAAGGTGCCGCTCGTCAGCAAATCCATCTCCTTTGCCTGCCGGGCTGAAAGGCTGGCACGGGCAGGAACCAGTCCAGACCGGGCGATCATCAGGCCATCCGGCGAGGCGGAGGGAATGGGACCAGACGCCGATCCCGGCGAAAAAGTGGCACTGGGTAAATCCTCTGAGGTCGTCAGGTGTGACATCTTCAATACTCCGTTCGTCAACTTCGCCCGGGGCGATATGCCCGGCGGCTATGAGGTTACGCAGCCACTGCGCCGCGAATGGGTCGATCTCGTTGTAGTAAGCTGTCGCTCTCATGCTGCCTCCGTCTTCACAACTTCAATGGCGCAGCCGGGGATCAGCTCAACGGAAGCGGTGGCGCACTGGTTGCCCCAGTGGCTCCAGCCTGGCGCTGCGCTGCGGCTGAAAAGCTCAATCCGTGGCACTTCGCCGTAGAGCAGCTCCAGGCGGTGGCGAACTTCCCACGGCTTCTCGCTGTGAGCGCCGAGTGGGCTATAGACCACCTGCTTAATGCCGGCGTGCTTGCGTTCCAGCCCGGCGCCGCGGGTGGCGATCAGCACGTCTTCGGTGTTGGCGCGGGTGTGGTTACCACCGTTCATGCGTGTCTCGGCATTAAGCAGGGCGAGGAAGTCGTAAAAATCGGTCACATCGCCCTCTGCCAGAGCCTTGGTAATGCGTAGTTCGGCCAGCTGATTCAACTTCACCCAGGTGAAGCCCTTCATTGTGCGCACCGTGAAGCCCCAGGCCTCGGCCAGCTCGATCGCCTCCTGGTTGTGGGTGCCGGTGTACCACATCGCCAACACGGCGTTATCCGCGGCGAGCTCCCATACCGGGAGCCGCTTCATATCGAGCAAGCTCATGGTGGGGTAGTGATCGACGGCGGCGCCGTTGCTGATCTGGTTCCCGTAAGACCAGGCCGGGTCAGCATAGATAAGTGAGTAGCGGTTCATCGCGCACCTCTTTTCGTGTCTGCCTTTCTCATGCGGCATGGTCGTGGTTTTTTATGCTGGAAATCTCTTTCTCCAGCTCTTCCAGGAACTTTTTCACTTCGGACTGAATCTCATTTGCCAGTGCTTCGTCGAAGTGAATGCGCTTTTTGAAATAGGCGAGGTCTGGCGGTAGACGATCGTCGAAACTAACGAAATCACACCATTTGCGCCCTGTGCACATCATCTGAGCGTGCATCTGCAACAGGTACTGGCGTTTTGGCTCGCCAGTTTTTAAGGTCTCAAGATGAGTCCAGGTGTTGGGGCACTTAATTTCGATAAGCCCATCACCATTAACAAGCCCATCAGGGCTTGCTGCAAATCCTGGTATAGTTGGGTGATCGATAAGCCCCACTTCAGTGATTTCGGCATCGAACTCATTCAGCGCATACATCTCGCGTGCTACCGGCTCGAGTTCTGTTCCGCGTATCATTGCGGCGTTGGAGAAACCTTCTTCAAGCTTCCCGGTGAGGCGCTGGCAAATCAGCTCAGCCATATAGTTCTGCCGGCTTGCTGCATAGCCAGACTTGGTTCTGGCCATGACGTCAGCAAGGCGGCTGGCTGTAACTTTTCCGCAGCGAGCGGCAAACCATTCTGGGGTGCGTTGTTCCATCATTTATCCTCCGTCGCTGCGGCATCGACAGGTTCTGCGTTGTCGACTGCAAGGCTCATGTCATACATGCGGCGCTTCTCAACCGCGCCGATAACCTGTTTCTCTTCTGCGCTTAACGCCACCCAGAATTCCTGATACTTAACAGTTCCAAGCCGTGCGGCAGACTCTCCTTTTGCGATCAGTTCCGGGCGGCGACTATCAGATTCATGCCCTACATGAACCTCTGCCGCACTCCCTTCAATCACGCGCTCGGCTTCGTCCTGATCGAAAATGCCAGCAAACCCAAATGCGAGACGCGCACACTGGATCAGCGTCTTGTGACGAAGCATACGGGTAGGGTGGGACTGCCATGGCTGAGTGTTGCGTTTGCACTCTCCCATGTACTCAGTAACGATGGTCGGGTGTGTCCGGTCTTTCCGGTATATCTTGCAGGTACACGCGCCTTCTTCCTTGTCGTAGGCAAACTCCATTCCATCAAACTGAGGATGTTCGTTGATGATTCGAGCCCAGCCGTCAACGCCGACTACAGGAACAATTCCACCTTTATCCGGGAATGCATAAATCTCTTTTGTCCACGGGTTCAGTCCGTACTGGTTGGCGACGATCAGCAGTGCCGTGAACTGCTCATCAGTGACATTCCCACCCTTAAATGCTGTATTTTTCAGCGTGTTCATCAGGTCAGTTCCGGCATCCATGCCGAGGCGGGAGGCAAGCTTCCCTGCCATTGTAGAAAGTGCTGTGCTCATAGAATTCCCCTTAAATTTAAAACGGGCAGCCGGTGCGGTGATCCCAGTCGTATTCCGCCTGGGCGTAAGCTATTGCTGTGCGCAAGTCGTTGTATACCTCGCCAGCTGCATCGCTGCGGAGGCCTTCGTATGGGCTTTTGTCCATCGGCACAGAGAAGCGGAACAGGCCTGACGGCTCTTTCGGAAGGGCGTCGATAATTTCCTGCGCCCGATCTTCAATCCACTTTTCCTTCTCTTCGGACAGCGTTTGTTCAGCCCACTTACGCTCTTCGATCACGTCGTATGCGCGGTATGCGTTCATAGCTCGCTCCTGAAATTTGGTTGTGAAACGCCCAGCACCGTAATGGCTGCCTGATAGCTCAGTTAAATTCGTGCGCTGATATGCGCGGTTAATGCGTCCCGGCTGGAACCAGGTTCGGCTCGATACTGCGTGAAGCGTATGGCCGGCGGATGTGGCGCAGATTGCCCTGCGGCTCATGCCAGTAGCTGCCGTCGCGATAGTCGAAGCTGACCAGCCATGCGGCGCCGGTGCGGCGATTGCGCATCATCACGGCGCGTCCGTTGTTAGGAATTGAGTTAGCCATTGAACACCCCCGTAGCGTGCAGAATTTTGATAATCAACGCTGTCCAGATAACGCCGCAGATCAGCAGGCAGTAAATCAGTGAACGAATGCCTTGCTTGCTCATTTGCCACCCCAGCATGCGAAGCTAAAAAAAAGGACAGCAACCAAAAACGGAACGACCTTTAACCAAAAATTACGCCATGCAGGCTTGTCTTCTTCGCGGATCATCTCTTCACCTTTGCCTTATCGCGGCTAACGGGACGTTTTGACTTCACCCCGGCGTTGCCGGTGTTGTTTGGATGAGTTAATTTAAAACCATAGTTGTTTTATAGTCAACAACAATAGTTGTTTAAATGGCTGTAATGGTTTTATTTGGTTGTTTTTATTGGTTATTTATTTTTGTAAAGCGTGCTGGTAAGCTCAAAAAAACGCCAAAGAGGGCAGCGCCATGTCGAATGAGGATGAGTTTTTCGCAGAAATGCACCCGCAGATAGCGCAGGTCATCGGGATAGCGGTTATGCAGCTGCTGGTTGAGAAGCGCGAGCCATCAAGAGAGGCGCTGATAGAGATGATTCAGGTGTTGTGGCAGGGGGACCAGGTAGAGCTGGCTGTGGAGTTGGCGCTTGATGTGCTGATGCTGCCGAAAGAGTAGGGCAATAAAAACCCGGCGCGGTGGCCGGGGTTGTTTTTTTTGCTTAATGCTTAAAGATGGTTTGCTAAGCCACGAAAAATAATTAGTGGTGTTATACCAAAGGATCCTACAGGTCTCCCCATTATATTTCTCATCATGATTAACATGCTATTCATGGCATCTTTTAAATCATTGGATACTGTAGGGTATGGTGCGGTTGGATTATCCAGTTTTGTATCATCAGCATAAGCATCAACAATACATAGTATATGCCACTCACCGGGAATGAAGGGACCGTACTTTAAAGAAACATCGCTCAAGGTAGTTGTCAGGTTGGATGGTTCAACCGACATCCAACTGTAGTTTCCATAACTATCAGCAAAGTCAATGTGCGTAGTTGGAGGAAGCATCTTTACTAACTCCTCCGCATTTTCAAATTCTGAGATGCTTTCCTTCAGCAGGCCCTTAGCTTTAGGATTTTTCTCATTCTTCATCTCGTTGATTTTTATCTTTTTAACTATTGGCATGCACAAGTGAACCATTTGTGCATCGAATATTTTCATCATGCCTTTTATTAGGACTATGTCGCCTAGTCTAGCATCATTTAAGCTCGCTTTTATCCTTCCTGATTCAGAAAGTTTATCTAAAAGATTCAGCGGGATGCTCCATGATGAGTCAAATAATCTTTCTTGACTGCGATTCCAAGATTCAGAGGCGTTAGTTTTAACGCCTATCAATGACAGCCCAGCCTTAAGCTCTTTAAGGTCTTTTTCAGACTCTCCAGACGTCTGCTTAATACTATTAAGAACTCCAGAAGGGAAAAGCTGCGCAGTTATAGCATTTACACGCTCTTTATCCACATAAAAATAATCAAATAGTGAATCTGTGCTTTGTGAGTCTTGATCCATCACTACGTTCCTCTTGTATCTTTTCTTTTTCCCGAGCTATATTCTTCTGGGTTTCTTCAATTTCGTCATTGATGATCTGCAGCTCATCAATGCCTGCTTTCGGTTTGGCATTTTTGAGGTGTTTCAGCATTTTACGTATCATGACGATTCTCCAAGGGAACATATGATTAAATTATGTTCTCTTTAAGCCATTAAATCAATTGATGCGGCCTTATATAGCGTACTTCAACGCCTGCTCACCCACCAGGTGTCACATAGCCACCAAAGACAAACCAAGTCAAAAACGCCACCGCTACGATGAATACGACCACGAGGAAAACTATCCCAATTTTCATAATCAATCTCTCATTTACCCATGCTTCCTGTATGTCTTCGGCATTACCAAAAACACATCGAACTACCAGTCTGGCTTACTCAAAGTCATCCCGCTCATCCCTTCGCTTGAAGAAAATCTTATCCAGCCTGAGCACTATCCCAACCAGTCCGATAATCAGCAAAGTAATGAGTATTGGGATAATCAGATCAGACATGCTTCCTCTGCGTGCTAAGGCTTTACCCATGCTTCCTGTACGTCTGCGGCATGCTGCCGATCACCTTGCCGAACACGAACACCCGGTTCATCTCGTCTTTTTCGATCGGGTCCCAGGCTGCATAGCTCTTGTTATCTGAGATAACCAGCAGCTTGTCCTTCATCTTCTGCAGGCGCTTCACGTGAGCAGTGTCGTCGTACAGGAACGCGTATATCCCGTCGCCGTCGAAGCTCTTAACGCTGATGTCGACGAACAGCAGATCACCCGGCTCAATCGTGCCGGACATGCTGTCACCCCGGACGTTGATGATCCGGATGTTCTCAGCCTTACGCCCATCGAACATGTGGCGCGCTTCCGCTGGCGCATATTCAACGGAGTGGAGAATCTCCACGAACTCCTGATTCACAATGCCCGGGCCGGCACTGACGGCCAGATCCAAAATGTCGACCCTGAACACATCATGATTTATGTGTGATGGCTTCTTATCATCGTCACCATCAGCTCTCATGGCGCCAGTTCCCGAAGAAAGCCACTCAGGTCTCACCCTTAAAGCCTTGGCTATATCGAGCAATTTTGTGGTCTGAGCAGCCCTTCCAGTTTCAATCTTCTGGATCGCAGCCTGACTAACTCCAACAGCATCTCCCAGAGTCTTCTGGGTCATGCTGGCAGCCTTTCTGGCTTCTCTTAATCGTTCTGCAAGTGTCGTTTTCATCTTCTCAATTTACAACCATGGTTTTATAGCGGCAAACGAAAATGGTTGTTGACTAAATACAACTAAGGTTTTATTCTTTGTTTGTATTTACTACGGAGGTTGTCATGAACCCAACCATTAAAACCGCAATTAATATTGTCGGCTCTCAGAAAAAGCTTGGTGAAGCCTGCGATGTTTCTCAGCAGGCGGTTTACAAGTGGCTCCACAACAAGGCAAAGGTTTCGCCTGAACATGTAAACAGCATCGTAAATGCAACTAATGGGGAGGTTCAGGCGCATCAAATTAGACCAGACCTTCCAAAGCTATTCCCTTCTCCGAAGGGCGTTCCGGCCGCCTGACTGGCGGCCATTCCAAACAACACCAGAGGAAGTATCACAAATGGAGAGTTCAACGACACGCAACAAAGTGGAGGCTCGCAGGATAGAAAGCTGGTTACACAGCCAGATAGCTGAACTGGGGACCACAACTATAGCCAAAGTGGCCGGAGTGAATAAGTCGACGGTGAGTCGCTGGCGGGAAAGTCTGCTGCCGAACATGTCGCTACTGCTGGCCATCCTGATTTCTAACAGGCCGGGAGAGAAAGGTGACTTCGAAGCATGAGTGGGAACAGAAAGGCGAAAGCCGCAGTGCTCGAACACTAACGGCTTTCTACGCGAATTAACTGGATCAATTCACAGGAGTAATTATGGCAAATACTGCCGAAGTAATCAATTTCCCTGTGCCTGTCGTGGCACTACAGGAGCTGCGCGTGGCAGATCTCGACGATGGGTTTACGCGCATCGCCAATGAGCTCCTTGAAGCTGTCATGCATGCGGGTCTGTCGCAGCATCAGCTTTTGGTGTTCATGGCTGTCATGCGTAAGACATACGGCTTCAACAAGAAATCTGACTGGGTCAGTAACGAGCAGCTCTCGGAGCTGACCGGCATTCTCCCGCATAAGTGCTCAGCTGCAAAAAGCGTCCTGGTTAAGCGGGGGATATTAACTCAAACCGGTCGTGTTATCGGGATTAATAAAACGGTCAGCGAATGGTCATCTTTACCCGTAAAAGGTAAAGAAAAAAAACCTTACCTGAAAAAGGTAACATTACCCGAATCAGGTAAGAAAAGTTTACCCGAATCAGGTAACGCCTATTACCCGAATCAGGTAAACACAAAAGACAAACATACAAAAGACAATAAAGACAATATTAATAACCCCCCTAAATCCCCCCGGGCGGTTTCGTTCGATGCGCCAGCTGTTCAGTTGCCTGACTGGCTTTCTGCAGAAATCTGGTCGTCATGGGTTGCATACCGTCGCGATCTGAAAAAGCCGATCAAGTCTCAGCAGACGGTAACCCAGGCTATCAACCTGCTGGACCGCTGCAGACTGAACGGTTACTCCCCTGAAGAAATTATTAACCAGAGCATCGCGAATGGCTGGCAGGGACTTTTTGAGCCGAAAGTTGCCAGGCCGCAGCGCCGGCAGGAGTCCCGCGTCACTGAGCGGTTCGCTGACAAAGACTACGGCAAAACCGAAATTCCGGACTGGATGAGGGATCAGCAATGAACCTGGACGAAAGAATCACCCTGGTTGAAAAACAGCTGCAGGAGCTGTCACAGCCAGCGCTGTCCATCCCAAACACCGAAGTCATTAAGCAGTTAGTGGTCTGCGAAAAGCACGGCGACTATGAGCAACGCCAGCGCGTATCAACTGGCCTGGTACGCCTGCCAGGGGCGCCGACAAGCTGCCCGGGATGCCTGAAAGATGAGCTCGTTTTCCTGCGAAACGAGAAGGCAAAAACGGATGACAGAACCCGCACTGCGAATGTTGAACGCCTGATGCTGGAGCTCAAGGTCCCGGCCCGGTTCGAAGCCTGCACGCTGGATAACTACCTGCCGGTGAGCGAAGAAGCGGCGCGGGCGCTGAAAGTCTGCCGAGCGTACGCCAGCCGCTGGCCAGATCGCCGGAAGAACGGCGGCGGCCTGGTTATGTGCGGCAAACCCGGCACGGGGAAAAACCACCTGGCCTATGCAATTGCGAAAAGCGTTATCGCAGAGCACCAGAGCCCGGTCGTGTTCACCACGGCGCTGAAAATCGCCCGGGAGTTTAAATCCACCTGGTCAAAGACGGCGACCCGCTCCGAGGAAGACGTGATCCGCTTCTTCACCAAGCCGGACCTGCTGATTATCGACGAGGTAGGCATTCAGTTTGGCAGCGAAGCCGAGAAGATGATCATGTTTGAAATCATCAACACCCGCTACGAGCGCCTGAAGCCGACGATCCTGATCAGCAACCTGCCGAAGGATGAGCTGACGCAGTTTATCGGCGAGCGCGTCATCGACCGCATGAACGACGGCGGAGGCTGCACGATTTCGTTTACCTGGGACAGCTATCGGGAGAACCGGTCATGACAGGAAAAGACGCAATTCTGAACTACCTGAAAACGCATAAAACCTGCAGCTCTCCAGATGTGGCTGCGGCTTCCGGAATGACGCATACCTGCATTAACCAGGCTGCAAATATCCTGGCAAAGCAGGGGGTGCTGGTAGCTGAAGCTCGGGTGTGGCGTACGGTTTACTACCGGTTGGCCACTGAAGAGGAAATTTCAGGCAGGAAGAGCACCAATCAGATTTTCAACGAGTGTCGGCAAAGCCCGGCGATGAAGCGGGTACTGGCTGTTTACGGGAGAACATCAGCATGACTATCACACTACAGGCAGTAAACGAGCTCATCGCCTCCCTGGAGAGCGCAGGCGAGCTGTCGATCAGAGAGCAGAAGTACCTGAAGCTGGCGAAAGCGTTTAAGCAGCTGGCTGCGGAGAATGCGGCGTTGAAGTCTTACATCCGTGACGAGTGTTATGTGACGCCACCCAACTCAGGACCGATGGCTGAAGCTGACCTCCCAGCCGAAGAGTTTATGCCTGAAACCCCCGCCACCGATCGCATCGTAGCCGAAGCCGAGGCGCGCGGAGTTGAGAAGTTCGCGGCAAAACTTCGAATTCCTGGTGATGACCAGTTTTTTGACGCTTTAGCAAAAGGGGTTGCACTTGCTGCTGACGACTTCGCCAAGCAGCTGCGCGAGTGGGAAGACAAATGATAACCGGGACTACTAATTATGACGATGTGGCAGAAGTCCGCTGCAATTTGTGCGGCGGTTATTACAAAGCCGACGATCCGGAAAGTCACGAATGTGAGGATGCAGCATGACTGATATCATCGAACTGGCGCAGAGCCTGAAAGCGGCAGCAGAGAAAGCGACTCCTGGCCCGTGGGCATTAGCCCGCGACAGGAAAACAGTAGTCTCCAATCAGTCGCATCCAATCGCTAACTTATCAGATGCTATGCATCGTATGTTGGCTGATGGCACTACCGGACAAGACGCAGAATTCATCTCCCTGGCTAACCCAGCCAACGTCCTCGCGCTGGTAGAGGCGCTGGAGAAGGCGCAGACCATCAACTCAGCAGCCGAGAAACTGGTCAGCTGCAAAGGCCGCTATCACAGCGAGCAGAACTATCGCGCATTGGCGGCGCTGTTTGGCGTGAAAACCCCAGACCTGCCGCCGCTGGAGCATGAAAACGTCCATTATGCCGATGCTGCAGAGATGGAGATTGCAGAACTCCGCCAGCGCATCGCCGGGCTGGAGTCCCGCATCGTGAAGCTGCCAGAGTCATTCAAGTTGGCTAAATCATCGAGCGGATTAACGTACTACTACGCCGACGAGGTCGATGCTGCGCTTACTGCCGCTGGCATCAATGTGGAGGCTGAGTGATGAAAATGGGTGAACACATGGAGCCGGTTGTCGAGCTCCTGGAAGAACTGAACGGCAACAACACCGACGCCAAATTGAAACTACTCGCCCTTGTTATCTCGGAATACATGCTAAATGCGGATGTTACTGGCTTCGAGGTCACCGCGGGGAAGATGAAAGTTTCCGTAGATATAAGCGTGGAGGAATAGCCCATGACCAAATCAACCATAACCAGAGAGCGGCTGTCAGATATTTTAGAGTTCGGCAGTGGTAGGCTCATCAAGCCAATTAGTGAT
>ENA-OZHW01001062-OZHW01001062.1-human-gut-metagenome-genome-assembly--contig:-NODE-1062-length-10096-cov-10.564784_pt1 | contig 10096 bp, 9 predicted proteins | sample MGYA00244050_ERZ653694 | MGnify/ENA primary metagenome ERZ653694 (study PRJEB26926, sample SAMN06165242) | human gut metagenome | biome: ENVO:00009003; feature: ENVO:2100002; material: ENVO:00002003...
CGCCTGTACTGTATCGTGCTTCTCGACGTGTTGAACAGCTCCGCAATCTCGGTATCGTTCATTCCCTCGAAGTAATACAGCAATATGGCTTTGCGCTTTTCTTCCGGCAAAGTACGGATTGCTTCAAGAAGCAGCTTTGGCGTGATTTTCTTCCCGGCTTTCTCAAAGACGGTTTCGGCGGCTTCACGTTTGAAATATTCATCAAACGTATGAAGCTGCCGCGCTTCGTCTAAGGTCATGTCGGAAAAGGTCACTTCCTTTGCCTTGTGTCTGCGAAGTTCTCTATGGGTGTCGCAAGCTTCATTGTGCAATACCGTATTACAAAACTTCTGAAAAGCACACTGTTTGTAAAACTCCCTGCTATTAGGTTCCACATTCTCACCTCCTTTCTCGTTGGAAAGTTGGTGGTGCTTCCCCCTTTTCGCGGGGCAATACGGCGTTTTTGAAAAACGCCGAAGATTTTTTGAAATTTTTTCAAAAAATTTTTTGAGCAGCAAAATACGCCTGTCCGAAAAGCCCGGACAGACGTATAGGTATTGTAAGCGGTATTCAGATGATTAGACAGTTCATATTGATAGACGTAGTTTTCCCCGGCGGTGGTCGGGCTTTTTTTGATGTGTCAATGACCGTCGGATTTTGTCGATAGGGTATGTGCTTCATGGCGGCTACCTCCTTTTAGCCGCCGCTTTTAACAGTGATACCGCGTCATTTCATTAGAAGATAAAAAGAAACGGCGGCTTTGATTTTTCAAAGCTGCTGCGGAAATCAAAGAACGACAAGCAACAGTTCTGATTTTGCTCCAATATGGTTATTGGGGGCACAAATTAAAATCAAAAAAGAGCCGATAACAGCAGTATTTCAAACTGCATATTATCGGCTCTGCGTCTGTGCGTCTGGCTCTTTTAATTAAATTATTTCTGTTGTTTTTTGGCTTTATTATATGTATTAGCTAACTGTCCACAAGCTGCTTTAATCTCTCTACCATGAGAAACTCTCATGGTAACTTCAAGTCCTGTTTGCTCTAATTGATGTTTGAACGCAACCATTTCTTGTTTTTGTGGTGCTCTAATTTTTGAATTACTCGTCGGGTTGTATTGCAGCACGTTAATCATAACATTTTTGCCCTTAAACCATTTTGCAAGTTGCCTTATATCTGAGGAACGGTCATTTATACCTGGTAAAAGCAAATACGCAAATACCACTTTTCGATTATGCCTTTGAGAATAGGACAATGCTTGCTTAACAACATCTTCAATAGCGTACATGTGCATATGAGGAATGATACAGTTTCTCGCAGCCTGTGTTGCTGCATGTAAAGATATTGTCAACTGAATTTTTAGATGTTCTTCGCGCAATTTTTTTAATTGATTAACTGGACCAACTGTTGATACGGTAATGCCGTCGGTTGGAAAGTTAAGTCCATTTCTATCTCGAAGAATATGGATTGCTGCAATCAAGTTGTCGTAATTGAATAAAGGTTCTCCCATTCCCATAAAAACGATACGATTTACTTTTTGACGTATCAATACAACCTGCTGCACAATTTCAGACGGTGTTAGATTACGAACAAAACCATTGCGTCCGGACTCACAAAAAATACAGCCAACAGAACAACCAACTTGCGTACTTACGCAAACAGTCCCACCATCTCGCCGTTTAATAAAAACCGTTTCAATATACCTGTTATCTTTCAATTCATAAACATACTTTTCAGTATCGCTACTTTTATAGACTTTTTTTGTTGATATTGATAGATTTTCTTTGTGAAATGGCTGTTTATACAATTCCGTATATAAGGCTCTTGCTTTATCCTCTCCAATTACTTCCGACATTTCTTTGTAAGTAAATCCGTATGGGTCATTCAATATTTCCGTAGGTGTACTTTTAGGTAAGTGTTTCATTTAAATATCCTTCCTTTTCAAAATTAAAAAGTTTGTTTTTCAGAGTTTTTGATTATGATTTCTAGTTTTTCAACATCAACGATATGCGTTAATTTACATTTAGGGCAGAAAAGAGGAAAATTTCTTAATACCGTATTATAAAATACTTGAACCCTCGTCTTTCCGTTACAAATTGGACATTTTATCCAATATTTTTCAAGCATAATATTTCTCCTTTTGCGCAAAAAAATGCAGGTCAATTCTCAACATGAGCATTGACCTGCATTTATACATATAATACTACAACAAAATTAAGGCATAGTTTTTATACTATGTCTATACGTCGTTAGTTTTGTTGTATAGCATACGCAAAATAAGCATGACAAAAAAGCCCATATTGAAAATGGGAAAAATCTTTTTTGATTTCAATGCTTATCGAATACGCATGCTATGTAACATAAACATTTCCCCCTTTTAATAATACTATACAAAAAAAGCGGCTAATTGTCAACATATACATATGAATTATTTTGGCTAACTGATTGAATTGTGTAGACATATCCAAGAAGAAAGGGGAACAGTAAAATGTAACAGGGTGAATAACTATGGCAAAAAGACCAGTACCGAAATACGATTTCAAGGCTTTTGGGGCAGCGATAAAGGCGGCGCGGACAGGGCGCAAGGAGAGCCGCAAGAAAGTGAGCGACGAAATGTTTATCTCGCCGCGCTACCTTGCGAACATTGAGAACAAGGGGCAGCACCCAAGTTTACAGATATTCTTTGAGCTGATACAGCGTTACCATATATCCGTAGACCAATTCCTTTTAGAAACGCCGCCGGAGAAGAACACGCAGCGGCGGCAGCTTGACGCGCTTCTTGACGGTATGAGCGATACAGGCATACGGATTGTAACCGCAACGGCAAAGGAGATTTCCGAAGTCGAAAAAGAGGGCGAATAGGAATGTCCGACTTAAAACTGAACAGGATTTAGAAAGCGTTGTAATCTTTTTTGAGGTTGCAGCGTTTTTCTTTTGCGTAAGTTTGGCAAAATCGCTTTTTCTCCGTAGTAGGTGATAAGAGCCTAAAGGATAAAAACATTCGTAGCAAGCATAGGAAGCGGGTACCCACTTCCGTATTTTCCCCTCCCGCGCTGCGGCGCGTCGGTTGAAAATTGCTTGTTGGGAAGTGTCCCAAACCCTCGGAACGGAAAGGAAAGGAGCGAATACATGAACGGACGCAAAAGAACGGTGCAAATCAAATTCAGAGTGACGGAAGCGGAACGGGATTTAATACTGGAAAAAATGAAGCTCGTACCCACCCGGAACATGGCGGCATATCTGCGGAAGATTGCCATTGACGGGTATATCATTCAGATAGACCATGCCGATATAAAGGCAATGACCGCAGAGATACAGAAAATCGGTGTCAACGTCAACCAGATAGCACGCCGCGTAAACGCGACGGGGAACGCATACCAAGAGGACATAGAGGAAATAAAGGGGGTGCTTGCGGAGATATGGCGGTTACAAAGATTAAGCCTATTAAAAGCACTCTAAGCAAAGCCCTTGACTATATCGAAAACCCGGACAAGACGGACGGAAAAATGCTTGTGTCCTCTTTCGGCTGCTCCTATGAAACGGCAGATATTGAATTTGAATATACCTTGTCCCAAGCACTCCAAAAGGGGAACAATTTAGCCTTTCATCTGATACAGTCCTTTGAGCCGGGGGAAGTCGATTATCAGAAAGCCCATGAAATCGGAAAGCAGCTTGCCGACGCGGTAACAAAGGGGCAGCATGAATATGTACTCACGACGCACATTGACAAAGGACACGTCCACAATCACATTATTTTCTGCGCCGTAAATTTCGTAGACCACCGCAAATATAATTCCAACAAAAGGAGCTATTACGGCATACGGAACATGAGCGACAAGCTGTGTCGGGAAAATGGCTTGTCCGTCGTCGTTCCCGGCAAGGGCAGCAAGGGAAAGAGCTATGCGGAGTACCAGGCAGAAAAGACGGGTACAAGTTGGAAAGGCAAGCTAAAGATTGCCGTTGACGCGCTTATCCCCCAAGTTTCCAGTTTTGAGGAATTGTTGCAGCGGTTACAGGCGGCGGGCTATGAGATAAAGCCGGGGAAATATGTGTCATGCCGCGCCCCCGGACAGGAACGCTTCACCCGTCTTAAAACCCTCGGCGCGGATTATACAGAGGAAGCCATAAGGGAACGGATAGCGGGCAGACGGGCAAAGGCGGCGAAAGCCCCCAGAGAGCAGCGCGGCGTTTCGCTGCTTATCGACATTGAGAACAGTATCAAGGCGGCGCAGAGTAAGGGCTATGAACAGTGGGCGAAAATCCACAATCTGAAACAGGCAGCAAAGACCATGAATTTCTTGACGGAACATAAGATTGAACAGTACGCGGATTTAGTCAGCCGGATTGAAGAAATGGCAGCGGAAAGCGGACAGGCGGCAGACGCATTGAAGAACGCGGAAAAGCGGCTTGCGGATATGGCGGTGCTTATCAAGAATGTTTCCACCTACCAAAAGACAAAGCCCGTCTATGACGCATACCGCAAGGCAAGGAACAGGGAGAAGTACCGCGCCGGACAGGAACAGGCGATTATCCTACATGAAGCCGCCGCAAGGTCGCTGAAAGCGGCGGGCATTGCAAAGCTCCCGAACCTTGCCGCGCTGCAATCGGAATATGAAGCCCTCCAAGCGCAGAAAGAAGCCCTTTATGCCGACTATGGGAAGCTGAAAAAGAAAGTCCGGGAATACGATATTATCAAGCAGAACATTGACAGCATTTTACAGGCAGACAGGCAGCCGGAACGGGAAAAGGGAACAGAGCGCGGATAAGGATAGCAAAATCCCCGCCGCTGTGCTATGATAGGGCTATCAAAAAGCAGAGGAGCGTTGAGCATGGAAAACCAGAAAATGCCGGAATATGAAACCATACGCGCCGCCGTTGCCGGGGAAAAATGGGCGGTGGAGAAAGTCGTGGAGTGCTACAAGGACGAAATCGACAGGCTATCGACGGTAGCGGTCAGACAGCCGGACGGAAGCACGAAACAGGAAATCAACGAAGATATGCGCCAGTCCATCACAAAGAAGCTGATAGAAGCCCTCCCGCAGTTCCCGCTTGAAGAAATGGAAAAGGGAAATGTCAGATAGGCAAAAAAAGAACAGGGCGCGGAAGCCAGTATATGACTTCCGCGCCCTGTCTTTTTATGGGTGCTGTTTTCGTGAATGTTACGCAGTAGAACGCCATTTTTGGGGGTAAAGGTATAAAGTATCGCCTATCCGATTTTCACGCCCGGAAAGCCCTGTAAATCAAGGGATTTTCCGCGCCTACTGCGTAACAGGGGCGCGTCTTTTCCTCATGCGCTCGGCGGCTTGTCTGCGGGTGATACGTTTCCGGCAGACGGGGCAGTATTTGACACTGTTAGAGGTTGACGCAAAGAACGCGCCGCACTCGGTACATTTCTTCTTATCCCCTGTCTGGTAAAGCTCCGCATAAAGCAGCCTGTCGGCGGGAAGCACCGCAACCCGGAACCACTTGCAGAGAAGCGAATAGGAAATGAGCTGCGGACATACGCACTCGTCCCCGTCGTCCAGTAAGATACAGTTCCCGTTATCATAATTGCAGCACGTCCGGCGCACAAGGGCGTTGACTTTCCGGCTCTGGGGCGGCGTCAGCCGCTTAACCCCGTTCATACTTCATCAGCGGCGTAAATGGGAAGCTCTGCAAATTCCGCTTCGGTCAAAGCGTCCACTTTGGAAAGGGTGCGCTTTGCAAGCTCCCGCATATCCGCGTCCATGTAGGGCAGCGCGGCGTTGACATTCTCAATCAAAGCCCGCTTGCCGCCCTCGTTGTAAATGCTCAAAAGGTTTGTTTCTTCAACAGTCAGTCTAATCATGCTCATACCTCCATATCGTGATTTTTTGTTTTTGCCGCCGCCTTTTTCGGGGCGGTCTTTGCCTTGTCTGCTTTAAGCTGCGCCCGGATAGAGGGGCGGGGCTTCCTTATCTCCCTGTCCCGGTTCTCCCCCTTGTCAATCAGCGCATACGTCCCATGTCTGCCCTCGATTTTGGAAAAGGAAAGGGTCTTGTAGGGCAGCATGGAGAAAAGGCGGTCAGTGTCCTTTGTGGCTGCAAGCCGCATGAACGCCGGGGAAAGCTCTGCCATGAAATGGGTCTTGTTCGGGCTGTTCGGCTCGTAATGCCGCTTCATTTCCCGCACAATGCGCCGCGCTTCCGTTTCAATCAGCCCGTCCCGCAAAGCGGCAATATGCGCCTTGAAATCCCCCGGCGAAAGCTGCTCCCGGCTGCGCCGTTCTTCCTGTAAGAGCGATTGCAGCGCGTCCGGGTCGTTGGGTACGGCTTCAAAGCGTTCAAATTTCCCAAGCTGCGGGTCTGGGGTTCCGTCAAAATATCTCCCGGCTTCCTGTACCCTTTCCCCATGCTCATAAATCAGCTTCACCGTATCGGCGGGCAGCTCCTTTTCCTTGACGCGCTCATAATGTTTAGAGTAGTCCAGTTCGTACAGATTGCCCTTGATTTTCCCGCGCTCCTTTCCCGTCAGCTCGATTGCATAGGCAAGAACGCGGTCGCTTGTCTGCTCCATGTAGAAACGCCATGTGTTGTGGGGCGCGGTGTCTTTGAGGAAAACGTCGCGCTCCCGGAAGCAATGCGTCCCGGACGGGCGGGAAAGCCACAAAAGCAACCTGTCCTCACGGTCGGGGCTTGCAGCAGCCTTGTGAATGATCTTCTTGTCAATCTCAAAATCGCTTTGGTAAAAGCCGGTGTTCTGCTTCATCACCGCATCAAGGCAAGCCAGTATATCCACATTTTCAAACTTCTGCATACGATCAGTTCCTTTCCAAATCCTGCGTCTTGCTCCTTTGCGCCTTTCTTTGGGCGGTCTGCTCCTTTGCCGCCCGAAGCTGCGCCCGGATCGAGGGCTTTTCCTCTTTGCCGCGCTCCTTATCGGCATGGATGGCGTTCGCAAGGTCAATCAGGGAAATCGGCTCACCCGCCTTTGCTTTCTGCTCCAATTCCCCGACGGTGGGCGTCTGCGGCGTGTTGTTGATGATACCGTCAAAATTGTTGTCGTTCTGCTCTACAATATCCTCAACGTGCTTTAGATAATTCTGCGGCTGCAAAAACTCCGGCGTCTGTCGATAGCCGATGCTGTCAACGTAATGCGCCGTGTCCTGCCCGTTCTGATGCAGCACCACCACATCGGAAACGGAAAGGCTGTGTCCCTTAAAGTCTTTCGGGTGGTCGATATTAAAGCGGGTAAAAATAGCTTCAAGGCTCGTACCCGGTGCAAGGGGCGCGGAATAGATCAGGTCATAGTTCGCAGGATCAACCGCGTGTCCCGTTGCGGTCAGACGGTCGTAAGGCTCAAAGCGCAAATCCCGCGTTTCGTCGCCGCGTTTGAGCTGGTAAATGGAAAAGCTGTCCCTGTCCGGCTCCTGCGCCTTTGCATAAAGTGCTTTGACCTCGCCCTGCGTCAGCTCCCCGGCGTTCAAGCTCTGCAACAGCTCCCGGCATTTCTCCGGCGTCCCGACAAACAGCAAGTCGCCCGGTATGGCTTTCCCATCCGGCTGCTGCTCATAGGCTTGCAGGAAAGAGCGGTCGGCAATACTTTCGCTGCGTGGATTGGTGTGCATGGTATAAATCACGTCTTTTTCTGTGCGCTGCGTCGCCTGCGCCTGTGTGCGCTCCGCAAGCGTCTTTTCGGCACGTTGCAAAACGGCATCGCTGACGGGTAGCGCATACAGCCCGGAAGCAGAGGAAAAGCCGACGTTGTTGAAAACATAGTCCACTTCACTATCTTTTAGTGCGCCTGCCGCAAAATATTTCTCCCGCGTGGGTTCTGCACTCACCTTGCCATCCGCGATGTCGTAATTCAGCCCGGTTTCGATATGGGAGCAGATGTTTCCGTCTACCGCCAGTGTTACATAGTACCAGCCCATATATCCGCTGCTTTGACTGTCCGCACCGTCGTTGAACTCGACATTGAGCAGGGTGTAGGGCTTCAAGCCCTTCTGCGCGGCAATGGCATTGTCCTTTGCTTCGCGCTCCATGAGGGAAGCGAGAGCTGCTTCCTTTGTTGCGCTGACGATCTCCGGGTTGTACCGCAGCAGGGTAGCGTTGACAAGCTCCCGCTGTACCGCTGCGGTCTTTGCTTTCGGCGTAAGGCGGTTGCCGAGAAACAGGGACGCGCCGTTATCAAAGCGGATGGATATATCGCTTGTGCCGCGCCATTTTCCCGTACAGGGCGACGTTTCAATCCTGCCCGCAGTACCGCCGAACGCCTGCGCAATCACTCCGATTTTTTCCTGTGTGGAAAGTGCCTCATATTTCTCTGCGATTGCGGCGGCTTTCTTCTGCAAGTCCGTAAGGGGTTTTTCGGTCTGTTGCTCCTGCACGGCGGCAAGATCGGGCGCGGCTTTCTCGGCTTCGTGCTGCTTTTGCAGCTCTGCGATATGCCCGTCAATGCTGTTGATGATGTCTGCGGCGGCAGAGCGGATCGTTTCAAGGGAGCTTTTCAGCTCCGCAAGCTCCCGCCCGCTGCTCCACCCGGCAACATAGCCGAAAGAGTAGTCCGACGTATCAAGCCCGTAATGCTGGCAAACGGTGTAGGCGACGCTTTCCGCTTCCACCTCGCGGGTGCGGCGGTCTACGCGGGGCTGCTGCTCGTCTTTGGGAGCGTTCAGGTCAATATCGTGCAGCTTTGCGTGGGCGATTTCGTGAATGGCGGTTTTGAGCGTTTGCAGCTCGCTCATGCCCTCGTCAAGCGCAATACGCTTGTCCTCCAAGTGATAATAGCCGTGTGCGCCGCCCTCGATTTTCTCAAAGCCGATGGGGACGGGAGAGGTCTTTTCAAGGGCTGCGAAAAAATCACTGTACTGCTCCACATCGCCTGTCAGCGCGTCCACGGCAATATCCGGCAATTCCTTTCCCTCGGTTTGGGACACGTCAAAGACGGACACCACCTTGTAGGCGGGTATGGTGATCTCCTTTTCCTCGGTGACGGGCTTTCCGTCCCTGCCGATCACGGGCTTTTGGGTCTGCGGGTCGATTTTCTCCGTTTCCTGCTTGATTTTGAACGGCGACGGGGCGATAATTTTAATACCTTTTTCGCCTTTTTTGACGTTGCGCTGAAACTGATTTTTCCATGAGTTGAAGCCCGCGATAAGGGAAGCATCGGGCTTCTGCATGGCGATCAAGAGGGTGTTGTTGAAGCTGTAATTATGAAACTTTGACATGACGCGCAGATACTCCTTGTAGCGTTCGCTGTCGAACAGCTCCGTAATGCCTTGCTCCAAACGGTCGGTAATCTCCTTGAGCTTTTCGGCTGGCTTCTCTGCGGTAAGGTTGATAGGGATAACGGGCTGCGGCTGCGGCGGCTCTGTGGTAAGCGTCACCGCTTGCCTTGTGCCGATAGCGTCCATTTCAACCTTTTCCGGGTCAAGGCGCGTCGGCTGCGGGTAGCTCATAATACGGTATTCTTTGGGAATATCGCGCCCGTTGTACCACTCCGAAAAGGTGTTTTTATTGTTGTAAACATAGCCCTGCTCGGTGAAGCGTCCCCCGTCATTGATAGCGGCGTCGCGCCCGTATTCCTCATACATGAAATACTTTTTTGCTTCTTCGGGCAGTTCCAATTCGTCCAACTCGTCGATAAGGTAATAGCCGTAATCTTCCTCGCTTTGGACGGTGGGATAAAGCCAATAGCAATCAAGGTTTTGTGCAAGGTTGATTAGGTCTTTGAGATTTCCTGCGTACTCACCAAGCGTTACCGCCGCTGCAAACTTCGCTTTGTCCTCGTCACGCTGCATTTCAAGCAGCTTTCCTAAATAGTTCAGTTCGTCCATGCTGCCGCTTTGGATAACGGCAAGTGGCACGTCAAACGGGCAATCCTCGGTGTTTGCAAAGCCGCCCACAAAAAAATCCTGCGGGTTGTCGGCGGTAATACCGACGCTACGCATAGCCGCGTGTAGCTGCTCCTGTGTAGCGGGCATGGAAAGCCATGCGCCGCCCGGTGCGCCCGTTTCAAAACGGCTGCGGCTGTCAATCAAGATAGAAAACTGTTCGCTCATTCATTCGCTCCTTTCAGTTCGTTTGTGTAGAGGGTTTGGGACACTTCCCAACAAGCAAAATCCCCATTCCTGTCTCTTATACACATCTCCGAGCCCAC
>ENA-OZHW01001069-OZHW01001069.1-human-gut-metagenome-genome-assembly--contig:-NODE-1069-length-10064-cov-5.786792_pt1 | contig 10064 bp, 8 predicted proteins | sample MGYA00244050_ERZ653694 | MGnify/ENA primary metagenome ERZ653694 (study PRJEB26926, sample SAMN06165242) | human gut metagenome | biome: ENVO:00009003; feature: ENVO:2100002; material: ENVO:00002003...
CGTGGGCTCGGAGATGTGTATAAGAGACAGTCATGATTTGCCAGACGTTTTCCGGTACGCCGCGCGTCATGTCGGTGTCGATAAAGCCCGGGCAGATGGCATTCACCGTGACACCTTTTTTCGCCAGTTCGCGGCAGGCGGTTTTGGTCATTCCCACCACGCCGGCTTTTGACGCCGAATAGTTGGTTTGCCCGACGTTGCCAAGCCAGCTGGCGGAAGCGATATTGATAATGCGGCCCGCACCGCGCTCGCGCATGCGGATAGCGGCCTGCTGCATACAGAGGAAAGTGCCTTTCAGATTAACGTCGATAACCGTGTCCCAGTCCGCTTCCGTTAATTTGTGCAGCATGGCGTCGCGGTTGATTCCGGCGTTATTCACCAGAATGTCTACCGGGCCAAACGCCTCTTCGGCCTGGGAAAACAGGGCTTCGACCTGCGTTTTTTCAGCGATATTGCAGCTGATAAACAGCGCCTGTGCGCCCGATTCGCGCAGGGAAGCGGCGGCGGCTTCGCCGTGTGCATCACGATCGGCGATAATCACTCGCGCGCCTTCCCGCGCAAGCACCTGGGCAATGCCAAAGCCGATACCGCGTGCGGCGCCGGTGACAATGGCGGTTTTACTGGCAAGTTTCATAGCAACGTTCCTTATGAGTCAGAGGATGAATTCCGGGACAGATGTTCCGCGAGACCGCAGGGCGGCGGGGCGAACAATCGGCTGTCCATAACCTGAAGATCCGCGGCGATCGCCGGATGAAAATCCATATGCGCCAGGATGTCGCGCTCAAGATCGATGCCGGGGGCGATTTCCGTCAGCACCGGTCCTTCCGGGCGCAGTTCGAAAACCGCCCGTTCGGTGACGTAATGCATGGTTTGTCCTTTGGCGCGGGCCAGTTCGCCGTTGTAAGAAATCTGGTTTACCCCGGCGACGAATTTACGCACTTCGCCTTCGCGGCGGATATGCAGCGCCCCGTGTTCACAGGCGATCTCCAGCCCCTTGGCGGTAAAAGAGGAGCAGAACACGACGTGGCGGGCATTCTGGGTGATATCGATAAAACCGCCCGCGCCGGGGCAGGATGCGCCGAGCCGTGTGGCATTGACGTGCCCGTGCGGGTCCATCTCGCCGGCGCCCATAAAGGTGATGTCGACCCCTGCGCCGTTGTAGTAGAGCATTTGATCCTGGTGGCTAATCATCGCGCTCAGATTACGGCCGATACCGAAATCCACGCCACCCGCCTGCTGCCCGGCGTAGATCCCTGACTCGACGGTGATGGTGACCTGCTCCCCGAGCTGTTCCTCGTGAATGATGGCGCCAATCACGTCATTGGGAATACCGGTGCCGAGATTGATGACGCAGCCGGGGGTCAGATAGCGGCAGGCAATCCGCCCGATAAGCTTGCGCAGGTCCAGCGGCAGCGGCGCATTTTGCGCGGCGGGCAGCTGGATATCGCCGCACAGCGCTGGGTCGAAGGCCCAGCTTGAAGTCTGGCGGTGATCCGTCTGCGGCTCTTCGCACACCACAATGGCGTCGATCAGGTTGCCGGGAACGGTGATGCTTTTCGGATGCAGCGAGCCTTTCGCTACGCGATATTTCACCTGCGCCAGCACCTTCGCCCCGTAGCGTCTGGCGGCGAGAACGGCGTGCAGGACTTCCAGCTTCATCACCTCTTCATCGGTCGTGAGGTTGCCGTCTTCATCAGCATGGGTGCCGCGCACAATGACCACGTCCAGAGGAAGAGCCGGATAAAACAGATATTCGTCGCCGCGAAACGTGACGTGCTCGATCAGATTGGGTCGTTCGCGGGTGCGGGCGTTCATCCTTCCGCCCTCTATGCGCGGATCGACAAAGGTACCGAGACCGACGGGGGAAAGCCGCCCCGGCAGTCCGGCGGCCATCGCGCTATAGAGATGAACGATCTGCCCCTGCGGCAGGCACCAGGCTTCAACTTCGTTGTTGTTGATCATCGCCATCCAGCGCGGCGCCAGGCCCCAGTGCGAACCGATAAGGCGGGTCACCATACCCGGATGGGCAAAGTGCTGGATACCGCGCTGGCGATCGCTTTGCCCCGCGGCATGCAGTAGCGTCAGGTCACGCGGTTCGCCCGCGGTCAGAAAGCGCGCTTCGATGGCGCTTAAAATGGACTCCGCCGCGCCGATAAGCGTCATCCCGACGGTGCAGACGGTGTCGCCGCTGGCGACCCACCGCGCCGCCTCATGGGCGTCGATAAATTTGCTGCTCACTTTTTATCCTCCGTTGATAGCGTGATGATGGATTCTGCGAGACGCGTTTTGAGCTGCTGTTTGCTCACTTTGCCGTTGTGGGTACGCGGTAAAGCACGGGTGAAAATAATGCGCGCCGGTAGCTTAAAGCGGGCGATTTTGACCTTCAGCCAGTCGAGGATCTCTTCGCTGGTCAGGTGATGCTGGCCATCCGGCACGATAAACGCCACGGGCTCTTCGCCGTAGACCGGGCTGGGGGTCGGGATGACGGCAACTTCCCGTACTCCCCGATAGGTAGAGAGAATGTTTTCCAGCTCCAGTGAGTAAATTTTCTCGCCGCCGCGATTGATCATGTCCTTGCTGCGGTCTTTGATGTACAGCCAGCCTTCGTCGTCGAGATAGCCCAGATCGCCGGTACAAAACCAGCCCTGCGCATCGCAGCTCGGGCGTCGCTCGCTGTGCTGCCAGTATTCGCGGATCACCACATCGCCTTTTAGCCAGATATGGCCGATTTGTCCGGCGGGGAGGGGCTGCTGGCGATCGTTGCGGATGGTAATGGCGAGACCCGGGATCGCCTGACCTGAACTGCCGCATTTATCGCTGCCCCAGACGTCGCCCGGAAAAATCGTCGCAGGCGAGGTCGTTTCGGTGAGGCCGTAGATTGGCTGAATCGCGGTATGCGGGAACAGGGTTTTTAACTCCTTGATCAGTCCATCGCTCAGGTGGCCAGCGCCGCAGGCAATCGTGCGCAATGCCGGAAAATCGCTGGGATGGCTGGCGCTCTGCTCACGCGCAGCCTGGCAAAGAAGGATAAAAATGGTGGGCGAGCCGTGCAGAAAGGTAATGTTCTGCTCGCGCAGGGTGGTGATCACCTGCGGGGCATTGAACCGATGCTGCAGCCAGATGCTCGCGCCGAGGCTAATAAACAGCGCCAGCAGCGCCGACAGGCCGGTGATGTGATAGATAGGCACCGCCAGGATGGTGCTATCCGCGGCGGTGAGATTCAGTTTTTGCGTATAGGCGTCAATCGCGCAGAGCAGGTTATTGTGGGTGATAATCGCCCCTTTAGGCTCTCCGGTGGTGCCGGAGGTGAACATCATCACCGCCGTATCGTCGCGGTTAACCGGGACCGGCGGGCGGGTCAGCGGTTCGGGAAGGCAGAGCGCCTGCCATTCGCTGAGTGAAACCGCACGCGCGTCGGGGGTGTTTTTCAGCCAGTCCTGCACGGTCGCATCGAACAGGACAACCCGGGGAGCGATATGGCCTACCAGCGCCTCGCTTTCGGCCTGCTTAAGCTTGGTGCTGAAAGGCACCACTTCGATGCCCAAACCCAGCGCGGCAAAAAGGACTTCGCAAAAAGCGGGGTGATTGCCCCAGGCCAGCAGAATACGGTCGCCTTTGCGCAGCGACCAGCCGCGATCAAGCTGCGCCATCGCCCGCTGTACCCGCAGATGAAAATCGCGGTACAGATAGCGCCGATCCTCAAACGCCAGCGCCAGGGCATCCGGGCTGCGGGCGGCGCTGCGGCTCAGGGCCTGGTACAGATTCTGGAAGTCGGCGGAGGTGCTGTTCATGTGTCTCTCCTGATATCGCGTATTGAGTAGGAGTAGTCTGGGGAAATTCAGGAGAGGAAATTGCCGAATGGCTCACAATAGAAAATCAACAAAACAGAAGCAATTTTGTAACATTGCACAATGGGCAGGAGAGACCGGGTGGGGGAGAGATATCCGCGAATCAAACCGACGTGAATAATGCCAGAGGAAGCTATCTTTTAGACCCGTATTAACCGGGCCTAAAAGAGTGAAGGGGTCAGCCCTGCCGCTTAGCGTTTACAGGCATCGAACTCGAGCCGTTCGCCATCGGGGCCGCGAATAAGCAGGAAGCGCACGTTGTCTTCTTCTATCGGCCCTTCATCGAGCGGATAACCGAGCGCCGCCAGCCGCTGCTGCACCGCATCCAGGTCGCTGACTTCCAGCGCCAGATGATCGATACCGCAGCGAGGGGCGTCAAAGGGCGTTCCAGCGGGAAGCTGATACAGCTCGAGGACGGCGCCCGCCATTTCCAGGAACGCAACTTCAATAGTGCCCTGTGGCGATGGCTTGCTAAACCGCTGCTGGCGCTGAAAGCCCAGCGGTTCATAGAAGGCAAGCGAACGCGTTAAGTCACTGACCTGATAGCCAATATGAGCAATCGTGTTGATAAGTTCGCGCATGTTATACCCCCTTACGCACGCACCAGAAGCCGTAGAAAGCGACATACACAAAGCACAGGAGCGGAGCGATAAAGGCGATTTGCATATTGCCGCCGTTCATATCCGAGATAATGCCCATCACCAGAGGAATTACGGCCCCGCCGATAATCGACATCACCACGATCGAGCCTGCGGTCTGGGTATCTTTCCCCATCCCTTTGATCACCAGACCAAAGCTCGTCGGCCAGCATGGCGCCATACAGAAGCTGACCAGAATGAGCGCATAGACCGCCAGCATTGAACCGCTGAAAACGGCAATCAGTAACAGGGCGGTGGCGGCCAGGGCAAACGTTCCGAGCAGCATCGCCGGATTCAGACGGTTCATCAACCAGGTGGCCACGGTTTTTCCCACGGCGTAAATCACCAGAGAAGCCAGCAGCCAGTAAGTCGCGGAGTGCTCGCTGGTGCCTTGCTGCACGAGCTGCACAAAGCGAATCGTGAAGCTCCATACGCCAACCTGGGCGCCGACGTACAAAAACTGCGACAGGATCCCGAGGCGAAAGCGCGGGATAGCAAACAGGCGTTTCAGCGTTGGCCCCATGCTTTCCGTCGGGAGTTGCTGTTGTTGAGCGGGCGCGCCCTTGCACGACGGGAATTTAATAAACACGAACACCAGCGCCAGCACCACCAGTACGGAGCCGATAATCAGATAGGGCCCGACCACCTGACCAACCATCTGATGGCGTGCAACGTCTGCAGCGGCGGCGGGCATCGCCAGCAGTTGTTCATGACTCGGATCGTTTTCGCCAAAGACCATCAGCTGGCCAATTAATACGCCGGAGATCACGCCCAGCGAGTTGAAGATCTGCGAAAAGTTAATACGCTGGGTGGAGGATTGAATCGGACCCAGCAGGCTGGAGTAGGTGTTTGCCGACGTTTCCAGAAAAGAGAGTCCGCAGGCGATCACTCCGAGGCAGGCGAGGAATGCGCCGTAGGTCATGATCTGTGCGGCCGGAACGAACAGGAAGCAGCCGAGGGCGTACAGGCACAACCCAATAATAATCGCCGCTTTATAGGAGAAACGCTTAATCAGCGCCGCCGCGGGCAGGGCGACAAAAAAGTAGCCGAGGAAAAAAATCGACTGCACCAGCGCTGTCTGGGTATCCGTTAAATCGAAGCCCTTTTTAAACTGGGCGATCAAAATATCATTCAGGTTGCCCGCCATCCCCCATAGCGCAAACAGGCAACAGACCAGTAAAAATTGCAGCCAGGGGGTATGGGGTAAATACGCACTGGTGTCCAGTTTTTCTTTTTGGACCGCTGCGTTATCGACCTTATCCGTGATTAGCGTACTCATTGAGCTATCCTCTTAATGTTTTTTATACAGTAGGGTTTATGCCATTTCATAATCAGCGGCGGCACGGAGAAGCCGTTCCTGTGCCTCCAGGTACTCAGGTAAAGATGAGGCGCCTTGCTTTTCGACACTGACGGCGGCATAGGCCGCCGCGAATCGGGCTGCGGCCTGTAGCGGTTCCCCGCAGGCCAGCCGCGCCGCCAGCGCGCCGTTGAAGGCATCGCCCGCACCGGTGGTGTCGCGGGGGTGAGAAGGAAAGCAGGGAATAGGGGATTTCACCCCATGCTCGCTCAGCAGGGCGCCGCTGGCGCCGAGAGTGATAATGACGTTGCGCGCGCCCTGAGCATGTAACACGTCGGCGGCCTCAGCCGCGGCCGTCAGACTGTCAACCCGGCGTCCGGTCATTAACCCGGCCTCCGTGGCGTTCGGTGTAAGTAAATCCACTTTGCGTAGAAGGGCGTGCTCAACGGGCTGCCAGGGCGCTGGATTGAGTATTACCAGGGCCCCGGCTTGTTTGCCGGCGTCTATGACCTGTTCAATAGCAGAAAGATTGTTCTCCAGCTGAACCAGAACCACATCCGCGCAGCCGATAGCGGGAATGCAGCCGGCGATTTCATCATCGGTCACCGTCATATTCGCGCCGGGATCGACGGCAATCATGTTTTCGGCATCGTTACCGGCGACATAAATCAGCGCATTGCCGGTGGGGATCTCTTCGGCGACCAGCAGCGTCACAGCATTGAAGCCCACGCCTTTCAGATGACGGCGGGCAAAATGGCCGAAGGTGTCATTGCCAATCTTGCCGATATAGTGGACATTTGCTCCCGCTTTTAGCGCGGCGGTGGCCTGGTTCGCCCCTTTACCTCCGGCGCTGGTCATACTTCCGCAGGCCACTAACGACTCACCTGGTACCGGAAAGCGATCCACCCTGGCGACCATGTCGAAATTGAATGAACCAAAAACACAGACTTTTCCTGACATCATTCGCTCCTCTATACCAGCTCGGGGGAGTGCAGCGCGGCGGACAGTTCGCGGGACATGGTTTCCCAGGCCAGCTCGAGCGGCATATCAGCGCGGAATAAACCGCTGCTGCCCATCACTAATATCTGTGCGCCGGCGCCCAGCAGCGCGCGGTAGGTGTTGCGGTTACAGGAGCCATCGACTTCCAGCAAGAAGCGGAGGCTGTCGGTCTCTTTGAGCTGATGAAGCTGCGTAATTTTGGCGAGCATTTCAGGAATAAACGGCTGACCGGCATAGCCTGGGTCGACGGTCATCACCGTCACCTTATCGAGCAGATGCAGATAGTGCTGGATGCTCTCAACCGGTGTGGCGGGATTGAGCACCATTCCCACCTCTTTCCCCGCCTGACGAAGCATATTGATAACCCGGAACGCTTCGCGGCAGATGGTCTCCGGATGCAGTGAGAAGGCGTCTGCGCCGGCGTCTAACAGCGCCGGTATAAACGAAGCGGGCGCTTCGACCATCAGATGGACATCGATAGGAAGCGAGGTGTAGGGACGGATCTGCGCCACAAAGCTGGCCGACAACGCCAGATTTTTGACATAGTGGCCGTCCATGATGTCGACATGCAGCCTGTCGGCTTTGCTGTTTAGAAAGCGCAGCTGTTCCGTCAGCTTCATCATGTCCATACACATCAGCGAGGGAGAAAGATAATAACGCATAAGGCCTCATTTATTCCGGTGGTGGCTGAATTCAGGCAAAGTCTGGCCCTGCCGCGGTAAGCAGCGTTTCGACATTGCGCGTATTAACCGTCACGTCATGACGGCGTACTCAGGCGATTTGCAGGCTGACGTTATGCCAGGTCATCTCTTTTTCCAGCAGCGGATCGACAAACCTTTCAGTCACCAGACAGTCCAGCTCGCCCAGTCCGCCGATACGCGCGACGCCTGTTCGCCCCAGCTTGCTGCCGTCGACCAAAGCCACAGTCTGACGGGCGGCCAGCAGCATCTGTTTCAGCAGGGCGGCGTGGGCTTGCGTACCCGCATACAAGCCGCTATCGCGCTCCAGCCCCTGGCAGGAGAAAAAGAGCGTATCAATGGCATATTCGCGTAGCGTTCGTGAGGCGGTTTCCCCGAAGAACGACTCTTCGGTCGGGGAGAAATCGCCCCCCAGCCCGACGAGATGCAACGAGCTTCGGCTCATCAGAGTTTGTAAGATGCGAATGGAGGGCGTAATCACCGTCAACGCCATCTCCGGTATCTGCCGGGCCAAAAACCAGCTGGTGCTACTCCCGTCCAGGACAATGGTCTGTCCCGGTTGGAGAAACTGCAGTGCTTTACGGGCCACGCGCATTTTGCCTTCGCTGTGCAGCAGCGTTCTGTGCTGAAAGCTTCCCTGGCTATCTTCAACTGGCAGGGCGGATGCCGCCGCCCGGGTCGCCGGCAGCGGATTTTCCGCCGCCAGCGCTCCACCGTGGCTTCGGGTTAAGATCCCTTTGCGTTCCAGCTCGCTCAGATCGCGGCGAATCGTTTCCCTGGAGACCCGAGTCGCTTGCGCAATCTCATTCACCCGCATGACGCCGTGTTGGCCCAGCAGTTCAACAATCAAACGATGACGTTCCAGCGGCAACATAGCTCTCTCCTGAAGTACATAATCAGATTACCTTTCCCTTGCGCAGAGCGTTGAGACCTCGGGAATGTCCCACGAAGACAAGCTATCCGCAGCCGAACACTGTGATAGCGCACGCATTTCGCTTCACTTCCGTCAGCGGTTTGCGCTATTTCGCCCGTGATTCAGGCATAAACAAAAACAAACAAAAATAAATGCAAGATTGCTTTTGCGCCCATTTATGCCCGATTACGCCTGCTCTGCAAGGTTAACGCTTATTTCCTGCTGCTAATTAAAAACAAATGAAAATAAAAAAATGCTAATTTGATCACGTTATTTTCATTTAATGCGTTTTTAAATGGATTTAAGCCAAATATCAGCATTAAATGAAAGCAATTAAAAACAAAGGACAGGATAAGACCATGAATGAAACAACCCGTCGTTTTGCACGTTTAGTTGATCTGAGCGCAGTTCAGGCCACCAGTACCGAAGCGGATGTTCGCGCCTGCGCCGAGCTGGCTGCCAGATACAACATTATTTCCGTCCACGTACTGCCTTGCTGGACGCGCTTTCTCAGTACGTTGCTGCCGCAGCAGGGTACGGGAGAGGTGATGATTGGCGGTCCGGTCGGCTTTCCCGGCGGTGGGCATACCACCGATACCAAGGTTCAGGAAGTGCGGCAGCTGATTGCCGACGGCGCTCGGGAAGTGGATATGGTCGTGAATATCGGCAAAGTGCTCTCCGGCGATTATGACTATGTGCGCGAAGATTTGCGCCGCGTGGTGGAAGCCGCCGCCCCGGTACCGGCCAAAGTGATCCTTGAAACGCACTATCTTAATGAGGAGCAGATTCGTCGCGTGTGCGAAATTGCCGTAGAGGTGGGGATGAAGTGGGTCAAAACCTCTACCGGCTGGGCGCCCACCGGCGCCACGGTGGAAAAAGTCAGCATCATCGCCGACCAGCTTAAAGGCCGAATCGATATCAAAGGCGCCGGGGGCATTCGCGATCTGGCCACGGTGCGTGCGCTGTACCAGCTTGGCGTGCGCCGCTTTGGCATGAGCCATGGCGCGGTAACCAAGGTGCTGGCTGAACTGGAGCAGCACCCGGAACGTTTTCCCGAGCTGAACGCCGATTAAACTGAGAGACCGCGGGCCTGATGGCCCGCCTTAAGACGTCACCGGAGTCAGTGATGAAAGATAAAATACTCACGATTGATGTTGGCACTGGCAGTACCCGCGCCGCTATTGTGCGCATTGACGGCGCGATGATCGGCTTTGCGCAAAGAGAGTATGAGCAAACCACGCCGCGTGCAGGTTGGTCAGAACAGGCCCCGTCTTTATGGTGGCAGGCCGCCTGCGACTGTATACGCGAGGTGCTTTACCGCTATCCTGAAACGGCAGCGCAAATTGCGGTTATTGGTGCTTGCGGACAGATGCATGGCACCGTCCTTCTGGACGACCGTGGCGAGCTGGTGGAGGATAGGGCGTTGCTGTGGAATGATAAGCGCAGCCAGCCGCAAGTTGACGCCTTTAACGCGCGCGAAGGTTGGGAAAAGTGGCTGGCGCATTTGAATAATCCGCCTGCGGCAGCATGGCCCGCTTTCAAGTTAGCCTGGTGGCGCGAAAATCATCCGGATCGCTGGTCGCAGCTCGCCAAAGTATTAATGCCGAAGGACTATATTAATTCTGTCTCTTATACACATCTCCGAGCCCACGAGACTACGCTGCATCTCGT
>ENA-OZHW01001077-OZHW01001077.1-human-gut-metagenome-genome-assembly--contig:-NODE-1077-length-10014-cov-5.738729_pt1 | contig 10014 bp, 7 predicted proteins | sample MGYA00244050_ERZ653694 | MGnify/ENA primary metagenome ERZ653694 (study PRJEB26926, sample SAMN06165242) | human gut metagenome | biome: ENVO:00009003; feature: ENVO:2100002; material: ENVO:00002003...
CGTCGGCAGCGTCAGATGTGTATAAGAGACAGGGCCACCGGCTACGGCAGCATCGACTTAATTATCCCGGGTGTGCACAAAGCCAACGGGCTGCGCATTTTGCAGCAGCGCTGGGGCATTGAGGATCACGAGGTGGTGGCGTTCGGCGACAGCGGCAACGATATCGAAATGCTGCAGCACGCCGGGTTTGGCTTTGCCATGGCCAACGCCCGGGAAGACGTCAAAGCCGTCGCCCGCTATCAGGCGCCGCATAACAACGAAGAAGGTGTCCTGCAGATTATTGATAAGGTGTTGGATCGCGAAGCGCCGTTCGCCTGATAAGACCCGGATGCGAGCGCATCCGGGTTGAAAACAACTACCCCTGCTGCGAATTGCCGACGCTTTTATCTTTCAGAAAGTAAATCATCAGCCCCAGCCATAGTACCCCACCCAGCAGGTTAAACAGGCTGAACAGCCCGTTGCCGCCCAGCTCGTAAGCATGTTTGCTGAGCTCGATGCCGACGGTGAAGATCAGCATCTGCAGCATTCCCATCGCCGCCGAGACCGTGCCTTTACTCATCTCGCTGGCGAACAGGGTTAAACGCACCAGGCCGGCGTTCGCGAGGCCAATCCCGAAGGCGTAGAAGCTCAGACCGGCCGTCATCCACAGATAAGCGTGGGAAGAGACCACGGTCGCCGCCGCAGAGAGGATCAGGCCAAACATGATCGGCCAACCGCCCATGATAATCAGCGAGCGCACGGTCCGGCGCGCAGTCAGGCGCGCCAGCACCAGGTTGCCGGCAATCAGCGCCCCGAAAATCGGCACCTGCAGCATGCCGTACTCATAGCTGGTGGCCTGTTCGCCGCTGATAATAATCACCGGCGACTGGGCAATCCACGCCAGCAGCGGCAGGCTGACAAAGCCGGTGGCCAGCGCGCCGGCGACGAAGCGCAGGTTCTTCAGCACCAGCCGATAGTCGCGGCCCAGCTCTTTCACCGACAGCTTTTCGCCCAGCCGCGTCGCGGTCTCCGGCATCGCCCGCTGCAGGCCGAAGAACGAGATGGCCGCCAGCACGGCGAACAGGACAAACATCATCTCCCACGGCAGGACATGCACCCAGGCGGCGCCCACCAGCGGCCCCAGCAGCGGGGCAATCAGCGCCACGTTAGCCATCAGGGCGGTGATTTTGATACACACCGCCTCCTCAAAGGACTCCTGTATCGCCGCATAGCCCACCGCGCCAATAAAGCACAGGCTGATCCCCTGCAGGAAGCGCAGCAGGGTAAACTGCTCAATGGTCTGCGCCAGCAGCGTCGCCAGGCAGGTAACGATGAACCATACTACGCCGGTCAACATCACCGGACGGCGGCCAATACGATCCGACAGCGGCCCCAGCAGCCACTGTAAAAACATGCCGCCTGCCAGATAGGCAGTCATTGAGGTAGGTACCCATTCGTTACCCACCTGAAATTCCTGCACCACGGCTAACATGCCCGGCTGAATCATATCGTTGCCGATATAAGTGGAAAACTCGTACAGCACCAGACATAACGGGAACAACAGCGCCTGCCTTCCGAGGCGGCGGCCTGAAAGCGAATAATTTTGCATGAAATCTCTTATCTATCAAAAATCGCGCAAAGTGTAATGAAACTCCCGGCGCGGAGATAGTGAATTGTGGGTGACACCGCACAATATTACGAGCCGTGCGCCATCGTCCTGCCTCTCCCCTGTTATTCAGCCTGTGTATATATTCCGTTTATGTTTCAGCAATGTGACAAACGATATACTGACGTTTTTCAGGCTGTTAGCCGTAGACTTTATGGTAGTGGATTTCATAACAAACTGATCTTTAAGACAATGTCGCCTTTAACTCCGCACCGCTTTTATTTAGGGTAGGCGGCTTAATTGCTATCGGACCAACGAGCCTGGAAGTCTATGCTGGAAAAAATTAACTATGCGCTGTTCGCCCTGCTCAACGCGACGCCTGCCTCGCCGCAGTGGGCCATTGAGATGGCGATCTTCATCGCTAAAGATCTGATTCTGATCGTACCTCTGCTGGTGGTGACATTGTGGCTGTGGGGGCCTGCCCAGCGGCAGATGGTGTTTAAGCTGATGCTGGCGCTGACGATCAGCCTGACCGTGTCGTGGGCGATCGGCCACCTCTATCCGCACGATCGGCCGTTTGTCGCCGGCGTAGGCTATAACTTCCTGCACCACGCGGCGGACGACTCCTTCCCCAGCGACCATGGCACCGTCAGCTTTACCTTTGCCCTGGCCTTCCTGTTCTGGCATCGCCTGTGGTCCGGCGCCCTGCTGATGGCCATTGCCGCCGCCATCGCCTGGTCCCGTGTCTATCTCGGCGTGCACTGGCCGCTGGATATGGTCGGCGGGCTGCTGGCCGGGATGTGCGGCTGCCTTGGCGCGGCGCTGATCTGGCACACGTTCGGCCCGGCGCTATACCATCAGCTGCAGCGGCTGTATCGTCTCTGCTTCTCCTTGCCAATCCGCAAAGGTTGGGTGCGCGGCTAAACGCCGCCGTCGCTGCGGCCACCGCGTGACTAACCCGCAAGCGACAGGTAAAATCCCGCTAACGCCCTGCCCCCGCAGGGCGATTTTAGCGCAGAGGGAATATGGAAACTCGCCGTGACGAACGTATCAGTCAGCTCATTCAGGCACTTAAACGCAGCGATAAGCTGCATCTGAAAGAAGCCGCTTCCCTGCTTGGGGTGTCGGAAATGACCATTCGTCGCGACCTCAATGGCCACAGCGGCCCGGTTGTGCTGCTCGGCGGATACATTGTGCTGGAGCCGCGCAGCGCCACCCATTATCTGCTCAGCGATCAAAAAACCCGGCTGGTCGAGGAAAAACGCCGTGCCGCTCGCCATGCGGCCGCGCTGCTGGAGGCCCATCAGATGGCCTTCTTCGACTGCGGGACCACCACGCCGTGGATTATTGACGCCATTGACGATGCCCTGCCCTTCACCGGCGTCTGCTACTCCCTGAACACCTTTCTGGCCCTGCAGGAAAAACCCCAGTGCCGCGCGGTCCTGTGCGGTGGGGAGTTTCATGCCAGCAACGCGATTTTTATGCCGCTGAGCCTTGAGGATACCCTCAGCCATCTGAGCCCTGATATCGCCTTTTACTCGGCGGCGGGGATCGACTGCGAGCAGGGGGCGACCTGCTATAACCTGGAAGAGCTGCCGGTTAAGCACTGGGCGATGCGTCACGCGCGCTATCACGTGCTGGTGGTCGACCACAGCAAGTTTGGCAAAGTGCGTCCGGCGCGCATGGGGGCGTTAGCGAAATTTGACGTGATTGCCAGCGATATCTGCCCGGATGATGAGCTGGTCGCGCTGGCGAAGGCGCAGCAGATTTCCCTACTGTATTGAAGCGTCGCTGCCCGCGCCCCGCAGGGCGCGGGCAGGCATCAGGAGAACCAGCTGCCGAACCAGCCGTGCAGTTTCATCAGCACGAAGTCGATCATCCGGCTGAAGAAGCCGCCCTCTTTTACCGACTCCATGACAATCAGCGGACGCTGTTCAATGGTTTTATCATTTAGCTTAAAGTCGATAGTCCCGACCACCTGCCCCTTCTCCAGCGGCGCGGTAAGCTGCGGCTGATTTAAGGTATAGCTGGCTTTCAGGTTTTTCAGCTGGCCCTTCGGCAAAGTGATAGAGCCCGCCTCGCCAGCCCCCAGTTTCGCTTCATTGCTATCGCCAAACCACACGCGCTGGGTAACGAAGGTGGCATCTGGTTTAATCGGCGTCACGGTTTCAAAGAAGCGGAAGCCCCAGGTCAGCAGTTTTTCTGACTCGTTAAAGCGAATGCGGTCGGTTTTGGTCCCCAGCACCACGGCGATCAAACGCATATCACCCTGAGTGGCCGAGGAGACGAGGTTATAGCCGGCCCCGGCGGTGGTCCCGGTTTTCACGCCATCGGCGTTGAGGTTGCTGCTCCACAGCAGGCGGTTGCGGTTCGGCTGGCGAATTTTATTGAAAGTGAACTCTTTCTCTTTATGTACCGCGTACTCTTCCGGTACGTCGTGGATCATCGCTTTGGTCAGCAGCGCCATATCGCGGGCGGTGCTGAACTGCCCCGGCGCGTCAAGGCCGTGGACGGTCATAAAGGTGGTGTTGGTCAGCCCCATCTTTTTGGCGTAGCCGTTCATCAGGCTAACGAAAGCGTCCTGGCTGCCCGCTACGTAGTCAGCAATCGCAATGCTGGCGTCGTTACCGGACTGAATGATGACCCCTTTGTTCAGATCTTCTACGGAAACCTGCATGCCAGGCTTGAGGAACATCACCGATGAGCCGCGCAGCGCCGGGTTGCCGGTCGCCCAGGCATCGCGCCCAACGGTCACCATATCGGTCAGTTTGATTTTTCCCGCTTTTATTGCCTGCCCTACCACGTAGCTGGTCATGATCTTCGTCAGACTGGCCGGGTCGAGTTTTTCATCGGCATTGCCTTCGCTGAGCACCTTCCCGCTGGCATAGTCCATCAGGATCCAGGCGCGAGCGTCAATTGAAGGGGCGTCGGGGAGTTGTTCCGCAGCCTGCACCGCAGGTGCGACAAGAAATAACAGCGCGCAACCTGCCGCGAGGCCGCGAAGGGAAAAAGCGTCATGCATCATAAGAGCCACCCAAGTATCCTTTCCAAACAAAATATGCCGCGCCACTCTGACCGCGCCGCAGCAACCGGTGAGTAAAGCGTACAAATGACCTTAAAGAAACAGCGAGTTGGTAAAGTTTTTAAAGTTTACGCAATAACATGCCGCTGTGCTTTAATCAGAACAATTTTTTTGATCGTAATCGCCTTAATGTTAACTTTATTATGGCAAGAAAAAAATCGCCTTTCAAAACCAATTAGTCACCGAAATTTCAATGACATAGCTAACTTGTCTTCGGGAAAAATGCTACTAAAGAGAGGTCGCAAGCGTGTCTTTCATCGTGGTTTGCCTGGTCATAGATTCACATTATGGCGGGGCCGTGTGGGGTAAGCGAAAGCCTGGCCAGTGATATCCAGTCGCCTCGCCCCTACCCCCTTCACCTGAGAACCGGGGATGGTTGTTACTGCTGATACCCTTCACAAAACTCAAAATGTCGGCCCGGTTGCATTCCATGAGGCCCAGTTCAACTTCCGAACTCACAATAACCACATCTGGCTTGCTGCTGTAGAAGTCTCAGACGCTTAAATATAAACCTGAAGGTTCTGTAGGCCGTATTTACGCCTGAAATGCAGTTGAGAACTCCCGGGCTATGCTTGAGACGGTCATTACGCCCGTCTCAGGAAATTAGCAACAACGCCCGCACTTTTCTCTCCATCGGGCCTGCCTGATCGCCATGTTCAGCAGGGCTTCGATTGCCATAGCATTCCGCCGATGGAGGCGCAATATCCTTGATAAAGGATATCAATCAGCTATCCCCTCTATACGCCACCATCAGGGATTGAGGTCAGGAAGGGAGAGCCTCCCGCTAATGATATGAATTATTCGCCCACTGGATAAGCAGGCAGACGGCTTCCCTGTTTTAGTCGGCATATCGGTAAAAAATAGTTTATCGGGCTATTTTCACTTTCCGTATTACACAAGTAAGAAAAATAGCACATCGATAAGGATGGATTCCTGGTCATTAAATACAGTATAGTTTCCCCTGCAATCTTTATGGAAGCGGGTAGCTCACCCGCAGTTATTCCATAAATTAAGATTCGCATATTGTGTTGAAAATGGCATATCCCTTTATGCGTGTAATTACACCCCAGCCTGTCGCTGGGCTTTTTTTTTCAAGGCGACTCTGGATGGTGATAAATTTTACAAATACATTCATAACAGCGCATCCACAGCCGTGGCCTTTACAGAAGTATTGCTCTCAAAACCCCGGGCCGCTCTGATTCTGTTGCCCGTTATTAATCACGCCGGTTTGATGAAAAGGTTAACATCTCTTCCCGGGTAATCTCCTACCCTTCTCGTCCGATGCCATATCGAGCTCTACGACTCGCTCTTCCAGACTGCAGTTCGCCAGTGCTTCTTTTATCCCTATTTCGTTTTGCAGGGATGTTTTGATAGCACCGCGATAGTATGCTGGCCATCCTTATCAGTCATTCATTTTAACCGCCTTTTTCAAATCCTTCCGGGGAAAGTAAAGTCCTCTACCAGGCTCTGCTCGTTTAACGCTATAGATTCAAATACTGATTATTGCATTATATACCACTTACCCCCGCAGTGATTACCCAGGTAAGATAAATAGCACAAAAGTAAGGGTGGATTCCTGGTTATTTAATACAGTATATTTCCCATGTAGTCTGTATGGAAGTTGATGGTTACCTTTGGTTAACCCATACTTCGAGACTCGAATATTATCTTGAGAACAGCATGCAACCCTGAGTAAATTTACTCCCCAGTGCCAGGCACTGGGTTTTTTTTGCTATTTTTCAGAATATCTTCCAGCCAGTCGGCGCCTCTCATGGTCTATTTTTTCTGGGTGGGATGAAAAAGATGTTTATCCGATCGATAAAAACAACAGTTCATCCCTGTAAAAAAATAATTCTTTCACCGACTTTCTATTTATTAATATTAACCTGTGTTCCTCAGATGATTGCGATGCAATAATCAGCATCAAATTATACCCTCAGGCGACATTGAGATTTTAACCGAGACGGAGAGGGAGCGTTTTTATAGATGCGTGCTTGATTAAAATCTTTAATTATCAATAAGATACACCATGACCACGCCCTTTCCTTCGTAGCGTAACACCCTATAGATATTACTCCTGTAAAATAGTAAAAACACTTTCCGGGCCCTGTGACCCAGGAGTGCCCCAGGCTGAAGGGAGTAAGCATAAAAACCTTTAATAACAGCCAAATAAAAAAGCTTGCCGGATTTTTAACTTTATCCCAACATGATCGCCGATCGCGCTGCAACGGCAGTGAAACAAACTCAGGAGCGAAAATGATTACACTGTGGGGACGTAATAACTCGACCAACGTGAAGAAAGTACGCTGGGTGCTGGAGGAGCTGGATCTGCCTTATCAGCAGATCCTCGCCGGGCTGGAGTTTGGTCTCAATCATGACCCGGAATATCTGGCGATGAACCCGAACGGGCTGGTGCCGCTGTTAAAGGACGATGCCACCGGGGTGGTATTGTGGGAATCAAATACGATTATTCGCTACCTGGCGGCCCAGTATGGCGTTGACCGTCTGTGGCTGGCCGCGCCGGCGCAGCGCGCGCAAGGGGAAAAGTGGATGGATTGGTCCAACGGCACCCTCTCACCCGCCCATCGCCCGGTATTAATGGGCCTGGTGAGAACGCCGCCGGAGCAGCGCGACCCGGCGGCCATCGCCGCGGGGATCAGCGCCTGCGAAGCGCTGTTCGCCATGCTGGACGACGAACTGGCCAAAACGCCGTGGCTCTCCGGCGAGCAGTTCGGCCTTGGCGATATTGCCGTCGCTCCCTTCGTCTACAATCTGTTGTCGATCCTCGACAGCTGGCAACCGCGGCCCCATCTGCAGCGCTGGTATCAGCAGATTAGCCAACGTCCTGCCTGGCGCGAAGTAGTGCAGATCCCGGTGACCTGAGGCTAAGCCTCGGGACTCAACCGCAATAGCTCGCCGTTAGACTCGTCGGTTAAAACGTACAGATAGCCGTCGGGTCCCACGCGAACATCGCGGATGCGTTTTCCGCGCGCCTCCAGTAATCTCCCCTCCTCGCGGACCTGATTACCGTCCACCGCCAGGACAATCAGCGATGTCTCCTTCAGCGCGCCGATAAACAGCTTATGCTGCCACTGGGGAAAGGTCGGCGCCGAATAAAAGGCCATCCCGCTCACCCCGGGAGAGACCGACCAGACATACAGGGGAGGTTCGGTCCCCGGAACCGTTTTGCCTTTTGCTTCCGGAATGGGCAGGCCGCTGTAGTTAATACCGTGCGTCGCTAGCGGCCAGCCGTAATTTTTCCCCGCCTGCGGAATATTAATTTCATCTCCGCCACGCGGGCCATGCTCGTTCAGCCACAGCGCCTCGCTCCAGGGATTCATCGCCATGCCCTGCGGATTACGGATGCCGTAAGCCCAGATCTCCGGCCTGGCGTCAGCCCGGCCGACAAAAGGGTTATCCGGCGGTACACCTCCGGTCTCCGTCAGGCGGACCACTTTCCCCTGCAGCTTGCTGAGATCCTGGGCGGTGGCGCGCTGATTATTTTCGCCCAGCCCGATAAACAAATATCCTTTGCCGTCGAACACCAGCCTGCCGCCAAAATGATTGCCGACGGAGAGCTTCGGCTGCTGGCGAAAGACCACGGTAAAGTTCGTCAGCTGCGTGGCATCCTCGCTCAACCGCCCATAGCCAACCGCGGTGCCCGCCTTACCGCTGGCGTCGCTTTCCGCATAGCTCAGCCACACCCGCCGCGACTGGGCGAAATCCGGGGCCAGCGCCACGTCCAGTAGGCCACCCTGGCCGTTGGCCCATACCTGCGGCACGCCGGCTATCGGCGCCGACAGACCTTTACCCGGCTGCCAGCGCTTGAGCTCGCCGCCGCGCAGGGTGATCAGTATGCCCTGATCGTCAGGCAGAAAGGCCATGCCCCACGGCTGGGCCAGCCGGTTTTGCAATACCGCCACCCGCACCGCGGCCTGGCTCAGGGCTGGTAGCGCTAAGGCGCTCAATATCAACAGCAGTGGGATCGGACGCATGGCATTCTCCTTTCGTCAGCTCTGGGCTAAAGGGTAGCCAGCGGGGAAATTTGCGCGGGGATTTTTACATAACCTTTAACAGGGGAAGCGTTCACTTCCCCTGGGTTTCAGCCGATCAGGCATGAGTGATTGGCGCCAATTTATTCAATTTATGAATATTTGAGGTCAATCCTGTCAGACAGCGTTCTAGCTTCTCTACGTTAACAGCGATGTATAGCGGACAATCATGATGCCCGCTCATCAGGCATAGTGCAGCGGCGGCGACCGATTCGCCGGCCAGGCGAAGGACATCCCTCTCCTCCGGTGAAATGGCATTCTGCAGGCGCGGCGCCTGCGCATGCATTTCACGGCAAAGCTCAAACAAGTTATCACGCAGATGGTCATTTTCGCTGACTGACATGTAGCCTTTGGCCTTTCGCAGTTGCAGATAGGCGTCAATATCGATATTGGCGTTAATAAGCTTCTGCAGAAGGTGGCGGTATAGTCTGTCAACGGTCATCACGGTTCCTCCTCTGTCGTCCTTTACCCTTTCCATAATACGGTTATTTTTTGTGCAAAATGATGCGCCAGGTCAATAATCCCCAGTTCTTTAACATCATTTACAATGTGGCAACTTTAACGCATTGTAGGGTGTATAACAAAAACAATGTTATACGATCACAATTAATTTCAATCTGAAATTAATAAACAGGAAATGGCAATAAGAGACAAAATTAGTGCAGTAATGATCACAATACCTCATATGATCTGTTGCGCCATCGTCAATTCGGATGTCATAACAAATAATTAATGTAATACGTATAACATTCCAGAAAAACAGCGAACGCGGCCCGCGGATCGCTGACATTCTCTCTGCCCATTTGCAAGGAACTGAAACATGACGTCCGGTAAAAGAAACTACCTTCTGTTGAGTCTTTTCGATTTCCTCTACCTGTTCGCCTGGTCGTCGACCATGGCTTTCTTCGTTATCTGGACCACCCAGCATCTTGGCATCAGCGCCACGAAGACCGGGCTGCTTTACTCGGTCAACGCCTTTATCGCCCTGCTGATGCAGCCTTTCTTCGGCTTTATCTCTGACAAGTTCGGCCTGAAAAAACGGCTTATCTGGCTGCTGGTCGCCCTGCTCCTGCCGGTGGGCCCCTTCTTTATCTACGTTTACGCGCCGCTGCTGGTGCACAACTTTTGGTTTGGCGCCTTGCTGGGAGGGATCTATCTGGGGATCATCTTTAACTCCGGCTGCGGAGTAATCGACTCTTATATCGATAAGATTTCCCGGCGCTATCAGTTCGAATATGGTCGTGTGCGGATGTGGGGCTCGTTAGGCCTGTCTCTTATACACATCTCCGAGCCCA
>ENA-OZHW01001082-OZHW01001082.1-human-gut-metagenome-genome-assembly--contig:-NODE-1082-length-9974-cov-8.042746_pt1 | contig 9974 bp, 7 predicted proteins | sample MGYA00244050_ERZ653694 | MGnify/ENA primary metagenome ERZ653694 (study PRJEB26926, sample SAMN06165242) | human gut metagenome | biome: ENVO:00009003; feature: ENVO:2100002; material: ENVO:00002003...
GTCCCATGCCTATGGCTGGCTGCCATAAATCAAGGGGCAAATATATAGTAACAGGGGATACAAACAAGCATGAAAATCCGACTGAAGCATTTGTGTCTGGCGCTGGTTGCGTTGATGTGCCTTGTCCTGCTCAGCAGCTGCGGCAGTGCGCCTCAGCCCAAGCAAAGCGTTGCATCCATGGAAGACATCGGTATCAAGGCGCAGCCGAAGACCGCCTATATTCTCGGCGACCCCTTTGATGTGTCCGCCGGCGTCCTGAATCTTTTCTATGATGATGGCACGATCAAGGAGCTGCCCTTCACTGCAGAGGGTGTGACGATCAGTGCGCCCGATATGGAAACCGTTGGCACAAAGACGGTGAATGTGGATTATGATGGCTTCAAGGTCAGCTACATGATCACCATTGAAACGCAGAAGTACGCTGTTTCCTTTGACCTGAACTATGCGGGTGCGTCTGCGCCTGCCGTGCAGATGGTGGAAACGGGAGCATATGCTGCCCGCCCCTCTGATCCGGTGCGTGAAGGCTATCGCTTTGGCGGCTGGTACGCCGACGCCAATGCAACAACCGCCTTTGACTTCAGCGCGGCGGCCATCACAGGCGATGTTACTGTCTACGCTGCCTGGACCGCCGTGTATAGCGTCACGTTTGACCTGAATGACGGCGCATCTCAGGCGACGACGGTTGTGGTGGATGCCGGTACTCCCATCCAGGAAATGATGGCGCCTGCCGCTGCCCGCGAAGGTTATGAATTTGCCAAATGGCACACCGATCCCGAAGCGGATACCCCCTACGATTTCACCCAGGCCGTGGGCGCCGACGTGGTGCTCTATGCGCATTGGGCGGAAATCCAGGCCGGTGCAACCATGGTTGCCGTGACCTTTGATTACAATGGCGCCGGCACCCTGACTGCCCGCACGGAAAGCATCGTCAGCGGAAATAGCGTGGAAAAGCCCCAGGATCCTGACGTGGAAGGCCGTACCTTCACCGGCTGGTTCACTGCGCCCGAAGGCGGCGAAGCCTTTGACTTCACGGCTGCTGTTACCGAGGATATCACCCTTTACGCCGGTTGGAATGTGGAGTACTACCTGGTGCGCTTCCACTACATCATCGATGGCAAGGATACTGTGATGCGTACCCGTGAAATCGATCCCGGTGCGAAGGCTGCTGCCGGTGCAGTACCCGTGGTAGCTGGTTACAAGTTCACCAATACATGGTACACAGATGCAGAGTATACCCAGGTCTACGATTTCAAGAAGCCCGTCCATCAGGACTATAACCTGTACATCAAGCCCATGAAGGAATACCGCTTTGAGGCGGAGCACACCTTCATTGACGAGAATAAGGCCGGCGTCGGCTCCTCTGATAACTTCAGCGGCCTGAAGCTGATCTTCAAGGATAACGGCACGGCTGAAGCCAGCAATGGGTTCTGGGTCAGCGGTCTGTATTACAATACCGCCTTCGTGGAATTTGTTATTCATTCTGATGCGGCGATCAACGACGCCATGCTGCAGCTGCGCCTGTCCTCTGAGTGGGCAGACATGTACATCGCGCCCGAAGACACCAATTTCAACGGCAAGGACTATTACAGCTTCGCGATCTCTTCTGCTCCTGCGCAGGTGGATGAAGCCGGCAACGTCCTCAAGGATGAAAAGGGTTATGCCATCAGCGTGGCAGACCAGGCCCGCACCTTTGATTACACCCCCATTGCCATCACTGGTGCGATCACCTTCTCCCAGAGTATGGTCGATAAGCGTCCCTTCTCCGACTATCTGATGACGACAGAATTTGCCCTGCAGGAGGGCTGGAATGTTGTCCGTCTGACGGTCAACAATAGCCATGCCCCCTACAACGGCACCATGGAAGCGACTGCTCCCATGATCGACTGTATGAGCATTTTCACGGATGCAACGCTGACCTGGATTCCCATGGAAGAAAATGTTGCAGATCCCAGCAGGGTGAACAACGGCTGATCCATGAAAGGTGGATGCTGAATTGAAGACATTACAAACGCTTCGCAAGCTCATCTGGAGTTTGCTGCTGCCCTCAGGGCTGCTGCTGGTTGCGTCGCTGGCGCTGTATGCCCTGACGGGCAAGACGGAGTTTTCTCCTGAATTGTCCGGCAGGGTGCTGGGGCTGGGCTGCGCCTGCATCGGGTTGGAGGGTTGTGTCATCGCCGTTGCGGCGCTGCTGCATGACGAGGGCAAGCTGATTGCCCGGCTGCTGGATGTGATCATCTATGCAGCGTATGCGCTGGGCTTGCTGACCTGGCTGTTCTATCTCGTCAACGAGGTGAACTACATCACCAATATCCTCGTTGCTATCGATGGCACAAAGATTTCATTCGTATTCCTGGCTACTGCACTGGGGTTTGCATGCGCCTGGGTGCTGGCGCTGGTGTGTGCGATGCGCTGCAGCAAGGTGCTGAAAAAGGCTGAGGAAGCGAAGCGGGAAGGAGGCGCAGAAGCATGAAAAAACGATTGCCAAAGACGCTTTTCGTCCTCTTTGTGACCCTTCTGTGTATCCTGATTCCTGCCTATGACGTAATGACTGCATACAGCGCGATGATCAACAATGCCCTGAACATTCAGAGCTACCGCGTGGTGGAGTCCGACATTGCAGCGGATTACGACTCGGAATACTTTAAGGCTGATTTCAGCGACCCGGAAGCCTATGCCAAGGCTGCGGCAGAATTATGCCGTCAGGTGGAGGCGGAAGGTCTGGTGCTGCTGACCAATCAGAACGGCGCGCTGCCCCTGCCGAAGCAGGCGAAGGTCAGCTTCTTTGCACAGGGTGCGGTGTACCCGGGTTATGGCTCTACCGGCTCCAGTGCTGCCCAAACGGATGGCTACGGTTCTCTGCGCACAGCCTTTGAAAAGAAGGGCTTCTCTGTTAACGGAGCCCTGTGGGACTGGTACGCGCAGAAGGCTGCCCGTCTGCGCCTGAATACTGTGGACGGTCTGGTCAAGACTTATCGTACCAACGAGCTCCCTTGGGAAGACGTGACTGCGGCGCAGGGCGAGTCCTTCGCTAACTTCGGTGACGCCGCCATTGTCGTGCTTACCCGTGATAGCGGTGAGGGCTTCGACGTGTCCACCAAGGGCAGCGACGGTCTGGATGGCAGCTACCTGTCCATCACCAAGGAAGAGGAAGACCTGCTTAAGGGCTTGACCGAATTGAAGCAGTCTGGCGTGTTCAAGCGTGTCATCGTGCTGCTCAACGCGGCGGTTCCCATGCAGCTTGACTTCCTCTACCGCGCAGACATCGATGTGGATGCGTGCCTGTGGGTCGGCAACATCGGCATGTCCGGTGCGATGGGTATAGCGGACGTTCTGGCGGGCAGTGTGAATCCCTCCGGCCGCCTGACCGATACCTACACCCGCGACAATTTCTCTTCTCCGGCCATGGCATCCTGGGTGTTGAATCCCAACGGTATCTTCGCCCAGCCCTATGCCAATGCGACAGAGATGAACCTGAACAGCTCGCAGCAGTACTACGGCGTGTATGTTGAGGGTATCTATGTGGGGTACCGCTACTACGAAACCCGCTACGAGGACTACGTCATCGGGCGAGATCAAAGCGGCGAGTATGATTACTCGGTCGTGGCTTTCCCCTTCGGCCATGGCCTGTCCTACACGACCTTCGCGTACAGCGACATGAAGGTAACCCGTCAGGCGGATTCGGACAGCTACGTCGTGACGCTGACTGTCACCAACACCGGCAGCACTGCCGGCCGCGAGCCTGTGCAGATCTACCTGCAGAAGCCTTACATCGAAGGCGGCCTGGAAAAGGCCTCCGTCGAACTGGCCGGCTTTACCAAGACGAAGCTGCTTCAGCCTGGCGAGAGCGAAACGGTTCGCGTTACGGTAAACGGAGAATTCTTCCGCACCTATGATGCGGTGGATGCTCAGACCTACGTGCTGGATCCAGGCGATTACTACCTTGCAGCAGGCTACAATGCACATGATGCGCTGAATAACATCCTTGCCAGCCAGGGCTTCTCTCCCGAAAGCACGGGTGGCCGGATGACTGCAGCAGGAAATGCTTCTCTGGCTGCTGTGGCCCTGCACCTGGATCAGCGGGATGCTGTTACCTATGCGGTTGCAGCTGAAACAGGCGAGCCGATTACCAACCTGTTTGACTTTGCGGACATCAACCGCTACGAGCATCGCGGGGATAATCAGGTTACCTACCTGTCCCGTGCGGATTGGGCGGGTACCTGGCCGAAGAAGCCAGTGAAGCTTTCAGTTGCCACCGAAGGCATGATGAGTGACATGGCCAGCCATAAGCCGCTGCCCAATGATCCCGAGGCGGTTTCTCCCCTGTACAACATTGACAGTGGCAGTCAGCTGATTGCCATGCGCGGTCTGCCCTATGATCACAGTACCTGGGATATTCTCCTGGACCAGCTGACCTATGAGGAACAGGCGCTGCTGGTGACCAACGCTGCTTTCGGTACCAGCGCGTTGGACTCCATTGCGCTAAAGGAAACCAAGGCCAGTGATGGCCCGACGGCTGTGTCTGCGTCCATCACCGCAGTGTCCTTCCCTAACGAAGGCATTTGGGCTTCCTCCTTTGACGTGGAACTCATTGAACGTATCGGTGACTTCCTGGCAGAGGATGCGCGGCTGAACGGCGTTGATACCATGTATGCGCCCGGCGTCAATATCCACAGAACCCCCTTCGGCGGCCGTGCGCATGAGTACTTCTCCGAGGATCCTCTCCTGACTGCGTATGCTGCCATGGCTGAGGTCAAGGGAATGCAGAAAAAGGGCGTCATCCCTGTACTGAAGCATTACGCCTTCAACGATGAGGAATCCGCCCGCAACGGTATTGGTATCTGGTTGAATGAACAGGCTGCTCGTGAGATTTACCTGCTCCCCTTTGAGTACGCGATGCGTCCCTCCATGGGTGCAGGTGCGTTAGGAGCTATGTCCAGCTTCAATCGTGTTGGTGCACTCTGGACCGGCGCTTCCAAGGCGCTTCAGCTTGATATCAGCCGGAATGAATGGAATTTCCAGGGCTACTTCATTACGGACATGGCATCCTCCAATGGCGCGCTGTTCATGACCTTTGATGACGGCGTGTTCAACGGTACTGATCTGTTCCTGGGCAGCGGCAGCAAAACTGCCTTGAAGGAATGGAAGAGTAATATCCCCTTCCGCAACCGTGTGCGTGAGGCTGTGCATCGTGTGTTGTATGTTACCGTGAATGGTAACGCAGTCATGAACGGTGTTTCGCCCAGTTCCCAGGTCGTGCTTGTAACGCCCTGGTGGGCTATGGCTTTGCTGGCGGCGATTGCAGCCTCGGCTGTCATTGCACTTGGTAGTGTTGTGGTGCATATCTGGTTCATCCTGAAAGATAAGCGCAGCAAGGCATGACGCATGTGCCGCGGAAGAGCTCCGTTTCGCTGGGCCTGATAGATCAAATGCACAACTGATTTCATAGGATACAAACAAGCAGCCCCGCCCCTCTTCTGTTCAGAGACGCTGTAGGGGCGGGGGTTGCCTTTGCGTCAGTATGGAGGATATGCTATGAACGGAAAAATTCATCAATTGGCAAAGCAGCTTACCCTGGCGGAAAAGTGCACTTTGTCATCACTGGCAAGATCAATCCCGGCGGCAAGCTGAGTGAGACCTTCCCGGTGGCCTACGCCGATTTACCCGTCAGCCAGTATTATCCCGGTACTGAGGCCACCAGCGAATACCGAGAGGGTCTCTATGTGGGCTGCCGCTACGCCACCACCGCAAAGAAGGAAGTCCGCTTCCCCTTCGGCTTCCATCAGCCTGTCCGGCGGGAAGGTCATCCGTCCTGCCCGGGAGCTGAAGGGCTTCGCCCGTGTCCATCTGGAGGCCGGAGAGGAAAAGGCCGTCACGATTCCCTTTGACGAGTATACATTCCGCTACTTCAACGTGCAGACCAACAAGTTCGAGGTCGAGGGCGGTGCGTATGACATCCTGATCGCCGCGTCCAGCGAGGACATCCGCTTGCGCGGCACACTGGAGGTCAGAACCCCATCTGCCGCATGGTCGCCAAGCTCCTCGGTAGTATGATTGACAAGGCCATTGCGAGCGGCAAGCCCGATCTGAATCTGCTCTTCATCTACAACATCACCTTCCGCGGCATGGGCAAGATGATGGGCGGCATGATCACGATGGAACGCATCCAGGTGGATCCGCGAGGGCGGTTTGTTCGTCATCGTCAGCAATGTCGTGACGGTGTTCAAGTACCTGATCCTGACCTTCCTGCCCTTGACCTTCAAAGGTCTGTGGGCGGTAGATTTCGGCTGGCCGGGCATCGAGGCTGAAATTTTCGGTCTCAGCCCTTCACCTGGAATATCTTTGGTTACGCGGTCAAGGAAGGCGGCGCAGTGATGGGTGGTCTGGGCTACTTCATTGCCTGCATGATCGCCATGGTCATCAGCGAGGCCATCAATTTCCCAATCCAACGCAGCTTCGTGTTCCGTAGCAAGCGCCCCGTCAGCCCGCAGATCGCGTGGTACGTTGTGGCCTTCTGCATCGTGACTGTGATCGTCAACTCGATCAACTGCATCTGGGTGGATGCGGCTGGTCAGTGGGTCGCACCCTGGCTGTACAACATCGGCACGACGGTGTTCAATGGCGGCGTTTCGATGGTCGTGTTTTTCTTCGTGAACAAGATTATCTTCCCGGAGGGTGAAGCCGCAAAGTAACAGGAAGCTTAGAATGTACGCCCACCATGTACCTCATACATAACCGCAATCTCTCCAAAACAAAGCTATCCCCCAGAATCGCGAAGATTCCGGGGGATTTTCTCCTGTACGCCCGGCAGGAGTCGAACCTGTGACCTTCAGAGTCGGAGTCTGACGCTCTATCCAACTGAGCTACGGGCGCTCATCAGCCTAATTATTTTACCACAGCAGGGGAGGATTGTCAAGCGGAAATGCGGAAAAATCGCGGGGAAGGGATCGAAAGGAAAGCGGAAAGGTATCCGCAAGGGCGCGAAGCAGGGGAAAATCAGCTATCGAAAAATATCTGCCACATTTTCTGCGCATTTTGTGGGGATTTTTTAAAGAAATGCCGCTTGACCTCTTCTCAAACGGGCAAAAAACTGTTACAATAATACGAGAGCAGAAGATGCTCAAATCACGAGAGGAGAATGAATCCATGAAGAAGCTCGTTTCTCTCATCCTGGCGCTGGCGATGGTGCTGTGCGCGGTTTCCTTCGCGTCTGCGGATGAAACCTACCGCGTGGCGATGATTACCGACTCCGGCGACATCACCGACCAGTCCTTCAACCAGACGACCTACGAGGCCTGCAAGGCGTTCTGCGAGGCCAACGGCGTCGACTTCAACTACTTCAAGCCCACCGGTGACTCCGACGCGGAGCGCATCGCGCAGGTCGAAGCGGCCATCGACGAAGGCTATAACGTCATCGTCATGCCCGGCTACCTGTTCGCGGCGACGATTGGCGAGTGCCAGCCGACGTACCCGGACGTGAAGTTCATCGCGCTGGACGTGAGCGAGTATGACCTCACCTCCAACGGCGTTGACCTGAGCAACGCATCCAACCTGTTCTCTGCTGTGTATCAGGAAGAACTTTCCGGCTACATGGCGGGCTATGCGGCAGTGAAGATGGGCTACAAGAAGCTCGGCTTCCTCGGCGGCATGGAGGTTCCGGCGGTGCAGCGCTTCGGCTACGGCTTCGTGCAGGGCGCGAATGACGCGGCGGTGGAACTGGGCATCGCGGCGGACGTCTCCTGCGAGTACGTCTACGGCGGCAAGTTCATGGGCGATGCTGACATCACGGCGTACATGGACAACTGGTACGCCACCAAGGGCGTGGAAGTCGTGTTCGCTTGCGGCGGCGGCATCTACACCTCTGCGGCGGAAGCGGCTGCGAAGGTCGGCGGCAAGATGATCGGCGTTGACTCCGACCAGTCTCCCATCATCAACCAGTATGCGGACGGCATGACGGTTACTTCCGCCATGAAGGGTCTGGCGGCGACGGTTAAGACGCTGCTGACCGATACCGTTGCGGGCAACTTCGACCTGCATGCGGGCAAGGTGGAGAACCTCGGCCTCGTGTCCGGCGAAGACCTGACCCTGAACTACGTCGGCCTGCCCGTGGAGACCACGGAATGGAACGACACCTTCACCGTGGATGACTACACCGCGCTGGTGAAGGCGATGGTGGATGGCAAAGTGACCGTTTCCAGCGACATTACCGCGCGTCCGGAAACGACCATTGCGGTCAACTACAACGGCAACATCAAGTAATCTCACCTTCCGGGGGATGGCAACGTCCCCCGGATTCTGACAAGAGCTTCCGCCGGGGGAGTCCTCTGCCGCGCGGAAGTTTTTGTCAGAATCAAACGCATTTTCGGCGCACACGGGGAATCATCCGCCGCAAAATCGGCGAAATCAATGGGGAAAACAGAACATCAAGGAGGAAATGCTTCATGGAGAAACAGCGCGTTCAAACGCCGGACGAAAGCACGCCTTATGCCATCGAAATGCTGCATATCACCAAGCGCTTTCCCGGCATCATTGCCAATGACGACATCACCCTCCAGCTGCGCCACGGCGAAATCCACGCGCTGCTGGGTGAGAACGGCGCGGGCAAATCGACGCTGATGAGCGTCCTTTTCGGCTTGTATCAGCCTGAGAAAGGCGAAATCAGGAAGGATGGCGAAACGGTGTCCATCCGCAACCCCAATGACGCCACCGCGCTGGGCATCGGCATGGTACACCAGCACTTCAAGCTGGTGGAGTGCTTCACCGTGCTGGACAACATCATTCTGGGCGTTGAACCGACGAAATTCGGCTTCCTGCAAAAGAAAGAGGCGCGGCAGAAGGTGCTGGCGCTGTCCGAGCGTTACGGGCTGCACGTCGACCCCGACGCGAAGGTGGAGGATATCACCGTTGGGATGCAGCAGCGCACGGAAATCCTCAAAATGCTCTACCGCGACAACGAAATCCTGATTTTCGACGAGCCGACCGCCGTCCTGACGCCGCAGGAGATTGACGAACTGATGCAGATTATGCGCAATCTGGCGGCGGAGGGCAAGTCTATCCTCTTTATCTCCCATAAGCTGGCGGAGATTATGGCGGTTTCCGACCGCTGCACGGTGCTGCGCAAGGGCAAGTACATCGGCACGGTGAACACGAAGGACACCACGCCGGAGGAACTGTCCGCGATGATGGTCGGGCGCAACGTCAACTTCCACGTCGAGAAGAAACCCGCCCAGCCCGGCGAGGTCGTGCTGAAGGTAAATAACATGACCGTCGCGTCCCATGTGCACAAGAACAACGCGGTCAAAAATGTGTCGCTGGAGGTGCGCGCGGGCGAAATCGTCTGCCTTGCGGGCATTGATGGCAACGGTCAGACGGAGTTCGTGTACGGTCTGACGGGCTTGGAACCGCTCGTCAGCGGAAAAATCTACCTGGATGGGCAGAATATCACCCGCGCGTCGATTCGCCGGCGCTCGCTGGACGGCATGAGCCACATCCCGGAGGATCGCCACAAGCACGGCTTGGTGCTGGATTACTCGCTGGAGGACAACATCGTTTTGCAGCGCTATTTCGACCCGGAATTCACGCGCGCGGGCTTCCTGCGCCGCAAGAACATCCGCGCCTATGCCAATCGGCTGATTGACCAGTACGACATCCGCTCCGGGCAGGGCGCAACCACCATCGCCCGCAGCATGTCCGGCGGCAACCAGCAGAAGGCGATTGTCGCGCGCGAAATCGACCGCTCGCCGCACCTGCTGATTGCCATGCAGCCCACGCGCGGTTTGGACGTGGGCGCGATTGAGTACATCCACAAGCAGATTATCGCCGCGCGCGACGAGGGCAAGGCGGTGCTGCTGGTTTCGCTGGAGATGGACGAGGTGCTGGACGTGTCCGACCGTATTCTCGTGATGTACGAAGGCGAAATCGTCGGCGAGCTTGACCCGAAAACGACGACGGCGGAAGAAATCGGCCTGTATATGGCG
>ENA-OZHW01001090-OZHW01001090.1-human-gut-metagenome-genome-assembly--contig:-NODE-1090-length-9848-cov-6.202287_pt1 | contig 9848 bp, 5 predicted proteins | sample MGYA00244050_ERZ653694 | MGnify/ENA primary metagenome ERZ653694 (study PRJEB26926, sample SAMN06165242) | human gut metagenome | biome: ENVO:00009003; feature: ENVO:2100002; material: ENVO:00002003...
GTTGATAATGAGATCAAACTGCCCCGCCAGTGCTTTCAGTGCCTGCGGATCGCGGCTATTCACCACTTTATCGGCACCCATCGCCAGTACTTCCTGCTCTTTCGCCGGATTCGAACTAAAGGCTGTCACCTCGCATCCCATTGCGTGCAGAAGTTTTATAGCGATATGCCCCAGCCCGCCAATACCAATTACCCCAACGCGGCTGGTGGCAGTGATATGGTGCATTAACAGTGGTTTGAAGACCGTGATACCACCGCACAACAGCGGCCCGGCGGACTCGATATCAATATTTTCTGGCAGTGGAATCACCCATTGCCAGTCCGCACGCAACTTCTCGGCAAAGCCACCGCGATTCATAATCGTCGGCACCGCACCTTGCTCACAGTTGATCTGATTACCGCTAATACAGGCATCGCAATGCCCGCAGCTACGCGCCGTCCAGCCAATCCCGACACGCTGACCGACCTGCAAACCTTTATCCTGCGCGGCGCTCCCGAGCGCCACCACGCGACCAATCACCTCATGCCCGGCAACCAGCGGATATTGTGAAAATCCCCATTCGTTATCGATCATCGACAGATCGGAATGGCAGATCCCGCAGTAATCCACCTGCACTTCAACATCTTGTGGCTTCAGTTCACCGGGATCGTACTCATAAACTTCCAGTTCGCCGCCTGCTTCTTTTGCGGCATAGCTTTTTATCATCGACATTTTTTGGTCCTTCTCTGGTGTTGTCTGGGAAGTGTAGAGCATGGCAGGGCGGGGTGCCTGGAGTGTGACAAAGGTTACACATCGCTGTATGCAATGCTGAAAATTTCAGCACTTAGCGAGGTGCGAGCAAGCTGGCGCTTGCATGGTGGCGTGCGACAGGTATAATCCACAACGTTTTCCGCATACCTCTTCAGTGCCGAAGTGGCGAAATCGGTAGACGCAGTTGATTCAAAATCAACCGTAGAAATACGTGCCGGTTCGAGTCCGGCCTTCGGCACCATCGGAACATCAATAGACGTCAACGGACGTCTTTTTTTGTGCCTGAAATCCAGTATTCACAAGGCTTTCCTCGCTTTGTAGCTCAATCCAATTCATCTATATCATCTTGTAATCATCAAAGCAGTTAGGCGTCAGAGTGTTTTATAATTAGTGCCCGTTTGCAACAGTGTGCCATCACGTTATGCGCTTTGTTGTTCAGCGTGTTTTAAACTGGAGTGGTAATATCCCGTGGATAGTTTCTGGTCTTACGGTGAGAGGCATTTTCAGAAGGAATTATTGTGGCGGCTAAAATGTGGATGATCCGCGGTGATGGCGGAAAATTGTACGATGACTTTAGGGACAAACAGGTTGTTGCAATCGGCTGGTCGCAGCTCGCTCCCTATGTGAAACCGGGATGTTCAAGAGAGCAGTTGTTTACCCGGTATCAGGAGCTTGAACCACAGACTAAGCCAGGCACAGTTCGTTCCGGTGCTTCTCAGGTTTGGCGCTTTGTGAATGAGATGCAGAAAGGTGACTGGGCTATTACTTATTCACCTTCTAATCGGACCTATTTAATAGGGAAAATTGCCTCAGATTTTGAGTTTCATGCCGAATGGCTTGAAGATGGCATGGGCATTGCGCGTAAAGTGAAGTGGAATGCGGAAGAGATTAAGCGCGATAGTCTGAGTGATGCAACCAGAAACACCCTTGGCTCAACGCTGACGGTTTTTCAGGTGCCTGATTTTGCCGTGAATGAATTAGTGCAGGGCAAAAAGCCTGTCTCAGATGTCGTGCCGGAAGTACCTGTTTCAGGTGAGGAGGATGAGGTCGTTTCTAATCCTTTGCGCGACATGGAAATGATCGCTTTTGAAGGCATCAAAGATCGTATCAACCGTCTCGACTGGGATGAGATGCAAAATCTGGTCGCTGGCGTGTTACGCAGCATGGGATATAAAACCCAGGTATCGCCTGCAGGTGCTGACCGTGGGAAAGATATTATTGCTTCGCCTGACGGCTTTGGGTTCGAAAATCCGCGCATTATTGTGGAGGTGAAGCACCGGCGGGAACAGATGAGCAGCCAGCAAATCCGTAGCTTTATCGGTGGCCGCCATAAGGACGATCGTGGACTGTATGTCAGCACCGGCGGATTTAGCAAAGATGCGCGCTATGAAGCCGATCGTTCTACAATTCCGTTGACGCTATGGACTCTGGACGATTTAGTACGCGCGTTAGTGGAAAACTACGAGCTGGTGGATATTGAAACTAAGCTATTGGTTCCACTTAAGAAAACGTACTTGCCTGCATGAATTTGCAACGCCTGTTCTTGTATAGACAGGCGTTGCTGTAGATTGGTGGGAAAGACGGTACTAAATATTCACTCGAACTGGATAGCCTAATGCACGTAAGGCTTTATTAGTTCTGCCATTTCTGGGAGGCGTATCATCAGGTCTGGCCCAGCCAACAACTTCAGCGATAGAGTTAATACCATAGTGCTGAAATTTGTATTCATCATCTTTTCCAGCCTGGTAGATTCTTTCCCACATCAATGAGGGCTTTCCACCATAGAGGACGTAATTGAGTAATTCAGCAATGGTCATGCCTTTTTGATTAGTTTTGCTCATGATCCATTCTGTGAATAAAACAGCACGTTCTTCCTTGTTTAAGGATGTTTTAGCAGTATGACCAAATGTCTCAGCACTCATTTTTAATACATGATCCATCGTTGCATGTGTGTAAAAGAATATTTTATGAAGACTATCTTTGGTTAATGAATTAATGTGAGTATTAGACAAATGTTCACGAATATAGGGGGCGTTGATTCCTAAGTTGGTATCTTCATGAGATGGAGGTACTGATTGGTCTTTCCACCAGGAGAGCATACTCATCAGCGCTGCCTGTGGATTTTTACTATTTGTACGATGATAATCTTCAAAAGGATAAGTGTTATCCTTCTGACGAACTATATTATAATAATAGGCATGTAAGAACTGATCGGTTTGCCAAAATTTTGGAGTGTCTTCTGATATCCATACAGGTCTGTAATCATTAATCTGTCCTGAGATGTTCTCAATGATTGAAAACGTGCTTTCCCATTCTTTATGGAAACTCTCTTTTCTTTTATCTTTAGTTTTTTTATTATCAATAAAGCTCACTCCACCCCATTCAGGTATTTTTCGCTTTTTGATAATATCTCGTTCTTTTTTCTCTACTTCGATTTTTAGTTTTAATAATTGTCTTTGTTCATCAATAATATCTTTACTAAGATCAACGCAGGAGTCAAGCGATGCTAAGTTATCAAAGAATTCCTCTAGCTGTTCAATTAGATTAGAACTGTATAAGTCACTCTCAGTGAGGAAAATACCGGACTCTATATTCGTGTACCATGCTCTCTCAGTTAAATTGGCTGAACCAATATATGCACCATAACCTTTCCACCATATGATTTTACTGTGTAGACAATCCGGAACAAGCTTACAAAATACATTATTATTAGTATTCGCAAGGAGTTTTTCCAGAAGTGAAGGTGATACAGGGACTGTATGATCGTATCGCATCCAGATATCCAGACGATGATGATTTTTCAGACAGTGGTCAAGAAGCGTGGTTTTATCATCACCATAGGCTATTGCTGCTACGACACCGTCAATTTCACAACCCGATGGAGGTAGAAAAGAACTAAAAAACTGCTTATTCAACCCATTTGCAATTAGTTTCATTATTATCTAACCGTACATCATTCCAGATGAAAAGAGAGATTGAGGAATATAGTTCAAAAAAATAACAATAAAAGGCTGACAGATTATTTAACCGAGGAGTGTGACACACTCCTCGATATATTCAGTTCACCCCTAACGCCTTATAAACCGCGTCCACAGGTTCAGAGTAAAAACTGACTTGGAATTTGGTAAACAACTCGGCTGGCACAGTCGGGATATCTACCGCGGAAGACATCGGCAGAACGACCTTTTTCGCGCCGCTATCGAAAGCAAGTTGTAAGCTAGCCGCCAGATCCTGAACAGGGTTGATTACTCCACCGAGCGTCATGCTACCTAACACGACCATTTGTTCCTGAACGGGTTTCGCCAGTAAAACGGAACACAGCGCAATAAGTGCCGCCAGACTGGTCGCGGTACTTGGTCCAGTATTATGCAATTCGACTACGTGCAGGTGGTACTCATGTTCAGAAAATTTCGCTGTTGCACTAACGCGGCTGAGGTTGCCTTTGAAATAGTCAAATCCAACCCGTATAGCTTCCTTAGCCGAGGTACTTGAGCCCAGACCAGAAACGCTATGCTTGCCATTACCAGCGGTCATCTGAGTTTCGAAGCGATACAGACCCGTCATGCCACTTTCCGCTTGCGTCACTAAATGCACTACGCCTGGCTTTGGCATGCCAGCAGGAATTAATTCGCTGCCGCCCTGTTCTGGCACGCTGACGAAGAATTCTTCCAGCGTCTCGTTATCGATGTAGCTGAAATTCACATCGAAGAACTCCAGACCGCCCAGCTTTTTAAGCTGTTCTTTGACTCGACGGCGGGCTTCCATGGCGTAGGTCAGGCAAACACGGACGTCTTCTTTACTGTAAGAACCATTGGGATGAAGAAGTTTCAGTAAGCCTGAAACTGTGCGCCTTACCGCGATAACGTCGCGCTGGTTGAGGTTATTACCCAGCTTATAGAACTTATCAATCGCGTCGGAGAAACTGCGTTTGCGCATTTCCCGCATGTATTCGGCGAGATAATCTGTGATAAGGCCGTAGCGGTTGGTAAAGAATTCCGGGCGCATTTTCGGAATTTCCCAGCCGGGGATATAGGCATGGAAGCGGTCGAAAAATGCCGTGTCGATCATCGCGGCAGGGAAGGGAGCTAACAGATGGCTGGTTTTGACTAATGTCTCTACGCTTTGATTGATGTTGCCGACGAACACCATTGATGCTTTGCCTTCAATCGAATCTCTGCCGCGAGAAAACGAGCCAGACGCCATGTAATCTTTCATGATTTGCACGCCGTCTTTGTCTTTGAAAGTGATCCCTGCCACTTCATCAAACGCGACCACATCCCACATGCCGACCAGGCCAATCTGGCGGCTGGCCATGTTGTAAAACAGGTTTGCTACCGTGGTTTGTCCGCCGGAAACGAGCAGTGAGTTTGGCGAACACTCTTTATAGACGTGGCTTTTACCGGTACCGCGTGGGCCCAGTTCGCAGACGTTATAGTTATTTTCCACAAAAGGGATCATGCGGGTGATTAGATGCCACTTGGTTCGCTGCTCAATATTGGCAGGTTCCATACCCACGGAACGTAGCAGGACATCAATCCACTGGTCGCGGTTGAAGTGCGTACGTGCGGTAAATACCTCTTCCATGTCCATATTGGGCATCTGGATAGGTTTAAGCGTCATCAGAGAGAAGGGCGACGTTTTCTGTCCTTCCTCAAAGAAGTAGTTCACGGTGATCATGCACCAGATGCCGCCGGTCAACAGCTTCTCGTTGTCCTTGACCATCTGCGGCGGAACCAGTGCATCTTTAATGCCGAGGTTGGAGAGCTGGGCTTCGTAAACGTCTTTCTTCTGATTGAGCTTTACCGATACTTTATCAATGATCTTGTAGGATCCTCGCTCACGAATGAGCGATTTCACCTTCTCTGCTTCATCAGGGCGGACGTAGTTATCAGCCAGAATGCGCTTAACGTTCTGCAACCCTTGCTCGACGATCTGGTCATCGTCGGAAGCGCAGTACATACCGAGCAGATACTCCAGCACATAGACCGGGACGTTAGCCCCTTCCTTGAGCTGCTTGGTCAGATCTTTACGCACTACCCGACCACGAAAATGCTGATTCAGTAAGGCGTCCAGATCGTAACCTTCTGCGACGAGTTCCCCTTCGGAGACGGCTGGAACGGGTAAGTCATGATGGGTTTGCATAGCGCCTCACTTAAAAGAAATCATCCTGAAATGCCAGATCGATAATCACAGGGTACTTCTGGTAACCCGTTTCCGTTTGTGCATCTTCCAGTATCAGCCAGTACTCATTACGGCGATTGAAATTCGCGCCAATCAGCTTCAGCGTAACGTCACGCACGCGTTTTTCCATTGTGTTGTTATCGCTGTCAAAGCAGATTCGCTCTTTACCGGATACCACATTATTGGCGTTGTCGACGATGAAGATGTTCAGAGTACGCGGTTCGTATAACTCACCTACAGGGTGGGTTTGCAGCAGGCTGACTTTATCAATGTTATTGACGAGTTTGATCAGCGGATGGTAATTCACGATGTCTACTGGACGACGCTGAGGTTGCTTCTCGGCAGCCGTTTTCTGCAGCGCTTTCACCTGTAATACGGGAACGCAGACTTCCTGTAGCATGGCGCCACCGTGTACAAACCGCGCGCCACCTGAGAAATGGAAACGCTGGATCCCTTTCGGGATCAGGAACTCACTGTTATCGCTGACGCCTGCGGTATCCGCTACTTTTCCTTTCCAGCAAAAATCATCGGCAGGAAGCTGATGGCCGATAATAAAGCGTTTGTGGTTTTTAATCGTATTGTCTGGCTTGATCTGCAGCGTGGTTTTATCCTGCCCGGAAAGGGGCTGCTGCTGGAACAGGAAACCGTGGTCCGCCGTGACGATAATGCGTGTACCATGAAGACGGTTTATTACACGGGTCACTAAATCCTTCAGTTCAACCACCGCGTTGCGACACGCTTCAAAGGTCTTCTCCTCCGTAGATGCGCTGTCGCCCATGGCATCAATGGTGTTATGCCAGATATAAACGACTTCGTAATCGCGAATAAGATCCCGTCCTTCCTGATTTTTCCATTTCAGAAGATCGTCGGATTTTACTGCCATCCCTTTATATTTCTTCAGAATGGTATCGCGATTAGGTGTACCTGAGGTGGACAACCCGTCTGCATAGACGATGTCGCCATAACCTGCCTGGTAGCACATCTCGTCATGAGGCAATAATGCCGCCATTCCCAGCTGGGTATAGCTGGGTAACACGCCCAACTGGGAACGCAGTTCAGCAGTAAAGCGTTTCTCGGTATTGATCTGGTTGCCCAGCTCTTCTGCCACTTCATAACGCAGCGCGTCGGAGATAATCACGAATACGCGCTTGATTTGTGGATTGTTAAACTGCGGCTTAACCACCTCATTGTAGAAGTTCTGCTGTCGTGGAACGCCCGCAACACGCCACTCCTGCATACGGTTTTCGGCTTCCAGAACCTTGTTCCAGCTCCTGCTTAATTCTGCCAGGTACCAGTTGGAATACAGCGCTTCGATATAGTCATCCAGGCTTTTCAGGATCATTGCGCCTTTGCTGTGAACCAACAGCGCGTATTCGTTAAACAGGCGATAGGCCTGGTCAAAGCGGAACAGCTCTTCGCAGTACGCTTTCCAGAACGTTGCGCTGTCCTGATAGTGGAAACCATCAATATGACGATTGCGCAGATTCAGCAGCCGCTCAGCCTGACGAAGCGCATCATAAATAGCGTAGTATTCCTGACGCGTCTGGCACCAGTATTTGCTCTGGCGTTCAGACAGAAGCTTCTTGAAGGCTTCACGGTCAAGCGTGGTGCTCTCTTCCAGAAGCTGCGTCACCAGCGCATGAATAATGGTCTGTTCAATGCTCAGTGTGGTTTCGCACTCGTGCAGATCATTTGGCGAGCTGAGACGATACTGGTCTTCTGGTCGCAGCGCATCTTGCATCTGTTGTGCGCAGTAATCATAGGCTTCTTTGTAGCGACGGTCGGCGCGCCAGGTGACCATGAACGCCAGCGCGGAGGCTCTGCCTGACGGCGTGGTCAGTACGTTTTTTTCAAGCCATGCGCGTTTCTTCGGGTCTGCCTGCGCGGAAAGATCGGTACAGAAAAGCTTTAGGATCAGGTTTTCCAGCGAAGGATGCTCGGCATGATAGCCCATTTCCTGATTCAGAATGTCCCACAGAACGCCATCCAGGTCGTGGCGTTTCAGCATCGCCAGCGTGTTTTCCAGGTCGCTGTCGTCATTTTTTTGCTGATTAACGTATTGGGTAATCAGGCTGAACAGAATCTCTTCCGTTTTTGCTGTTTTCACGCCAGCGATGACCGCCACCATCTTCTTATCAAGGGAGGCTTCGTTTTCCTGTTCAGTCACCAGGCCTTTTAAGGCAGCAAGACGTTTAGTGCTGAAAAATGCTTTCCGACGTTGAATATGTTCACGCAGACCAAGCTGCGGAATGCCTAACGTATTCAGTGTGATGGCAGCGAAATCGGCGTGGAACTCCGTACTGTAAAGACGAATATCCAGCAGCCAGTCGAACTCTTTTGGGGGCACATCGTGGGGAAACCACAGCAAAAACTGCTGTTCAGGCTCATCAATTTCAATGCGCTTTTTTACCGCCAGCTGCGACTGGTCGGTCATATCGAGCAGCGTGACGTTCTCCAGTTCGAGGTTGCCCAGCTCTTCGAGGAAACGCTTATCGGGATCGTGCCAGAAAACGATGCGATTTTCGGCGAATTTTGCTTTAAGGCCGGCAATAAATTCCTGATTTTGCAAGGTCACAATCCCATGTTGATTCGGTAAATTTGAAGATGTCTGAACGCCTGGAAACCGTGCTCCGCGTTCTGATACAAAGGCGTATTTTATCATGAACTGGAGGTGACGGATGCCTGAATAAGACCAGTTTCCCGTATCGAGATCACCACCAGGCTAAAGCCTGGTGGTGTGGGAAGGTAAGTTATTTGATTAAATCACCTCAGGCGCATTGCCGGTAATGGCTTTCACATCCGCCAGCAGATCGCCAAATTTACCGTAGTTAACCTTAACGCCGTCGTCGAGATCAATACTGATTCTCATATCAGCATAGTGGCGCAGGCGATCGTCGAAGCTGCGCAGTTCGTTGAATTTCTTGCTCAGATTGTCGCGATCGCGCTTCAAGCGGGTGGCTTCGCCGCCGGAGGCACCATCGACCTGTTCGTTCAGGCGATCGATATTGGCCTGGTAGCGCGCCAGCAGCGGCACCACGTATTCGGTACGCATTCTCGCCAGCGTCGCATCGTTGTAGCGATGCAGATAAACCAGGCACTCGAACGCTTTTTCTTTACCGGAGCTGAATAGCCAGTATATCGGGCGCTTTTTATACATTTTCATATGATCTTTCCAGAACTGGGTGGAAAGATAGCGGCGGATGGTATCCAGTGCAGATTCGCCTTTTTTCGGCTTGATCGCGTATAAACAAAGACTTTCGGCGATAAATTCGAGATTTTCCTGCAAATGCTCCTCACCCCAGACGGTGCGCACAAACTCTTTGACGCGAGAGGTGACGTCGTCGTCAAACCACTCGTCATCCATCAGCGGCAGGATGCCGTCTTTATCGGCAGGGAAGGTTTTGTAGGCATCTTCAGCGACCAGTTCAGCAAAGCCTTTGTTGCCTTCATGGGCGTAGACTAGGCCTTCGCGATCGAGGGAGTAGCGGCCCATTTGGCAGCCGATGGCGTAAGATAATAATTGTGCAAAATTCTCCCCACGGCTGGCAAGAATAATAGAGATCATATCATCAGTTACTCTATAATCTAATTCTTGTTCAAGGCCATAAGCTTTTATAAATAATTTGTTATTATGTTCTTCTATTGACTTAAGCTTATCAAAACGTTGATTACATTTTTCCTGCCAACTTTCCCAGTTTAAAGAAACTTTTTTTATATTTGCTATTTTTAACCAAGGAAAACAGTGAAAATCCCAAGAGGTTTCACGAGAATCCCAGTCCTCTCGGCAAATTTCAATGCCATCAAACTTGGCTCCAGATACGTCAACAAATGGTAGTTTTGATATTTGACCAATTTCGAGCCCCATAGCTGTCTCTTATACACATCTGACGCTGCCGACGACTAGTCGAGTGTAGATC
>ENA-OZHW01001093-OZHW01001093.1-human-gut-metagenome-genome-assembly--contig:-NODE-1093-length-9838-cov-7.508944_pt1 | contig 9838 bp, 9 predicted proteins | sample MGYA00244050_ERZ653694 | MGnify/ENA primary metagenome ERZ653694 (study PRJEB26926, sample SAMN06165242) | human gut metagenome | biome: ENVO:00009003; feature: ENVO:2100002; material: ENVO:00002003...
CCCTTGTATTATAGGTCGCTCTCCTCACGGAGAGCGTGGATTGAAATGTCGTCTGCGATATTGCAACCCGCGTATCTTACCCCCGTCGCTCTCCTCACGGAGAGCGTGGATTGAAATAAAGGGGGCGTATCATAGGTTGTTTATACAACATAAGTCGCTCTCCTCACGGAGAGCGTGGATTGAAATGCCCGGTGGGACACACTACATAAAGAAGGTATCCTACCGGACTTTGATATTTCAGGTTTTATGCTGTTTTCTTCTGTTTCTGTTGCATTTCTGCCATATGGCGTTGGAAGCCTGCTTCCATATCTTCGGGGTTAAGCGGTTTGATGATACCAACACCGTTGTAATAAATGTCGATAATCTGATACCGCTTGCCGTCAAGATAGCGGGCGGCTGATACAACAATCTTGTCGATGAATTCGTGAACAAGCTCACCTGTCAACTCGGTTGGCTCGGTGATTGCCTTTACTTTTTGAACAAATTTTTGCAGATTAACCGTCTTATCTGTTTCGGCTTCAAGATAGCTCTCCATTTCGGGGAGCTTTTCTTTTAGTTCCTTCTGCTCGGTTTCGTATGTGTTGCTCAAGGTTGCGAATCGCTCGTCGCTCAGTTTACCGATAACGTTGTCCTCATAGATTCGCTGTATCAGCTTATCAATTTCAGCGATACGTTTCTTTGCTTTTTCAAGCTCTCGGCGTTTTGCTGTCAGCTCTTTCTTTTTGTCAGAGTCGTAGCTCTCAACCTGTTTGCGGACAAATTCCTTTTCAAAAGCCTGAATGTTCAGAAACACTCGCCGCATACTTTCAAGAACAAGGTTTGTCAGCGTTCTCTCGCCGATATAGTGTGAGGTACAGGTGTCGGGATTCTTGGAATAGCTTGAACACATAAAGTGCGGTGGATCTCGCCGGTCCTTCTTGCCTGATTGGTAGTACATCTTCTGTCCGCAATCCTCACAGAACACCAATCCCGAAAAGATACTGACTTTGCCCGTCCGTGTTTGACGGTGCCTGCCTTCTCGGATTTTCTGAACAAGTTTGAATGTGTCACGGTCAACAATGGCGGGATGGGTGTTCTCGAAGATTATCCATTCGCTTTCAGGACGGTCAACACGCTTCTTGTTCTTAAAGGATTTGGTTGTGCTGCGAAAGTTGACGGTATCACCGCAATACTCTTGTCGCTTCAAGATGTTCGCTATCATAGCCGGACACCAGTGAAACGGAACGGACGGCGGCTTACCGCACTTTCTGCCTACGCTAATCCAGTATTCCGTTGGTGTTGGAACTTTCTCTGCGCTTAGCTTGTTGGCAATTTGTGACGGTCCCATTCCGGATACGCACATCCTAAATATACGCTTGACTATTTCAGCCGCAGGCTCGTCGATTATCCATTGATACTTGTTATCAGGACTTTTCATATATCCAAAAGGCGGATTGCTTGTCAATGGCTTGCCCGATTCGCCTTTGCTCTTGAATACCTTGCGCACCTTGTCACTGGTATTCTTTGCGTGCCACTCGTTAAACCAGTCCTGCATAGGTACAAGATCGCTGATTCCGTTTTTGGTGTCGATATTGTCCATAATGGCAATATAGCGAATGCCCATTCGGTCAAATTCTTCTTCCAACAAGGAACCGACTACCAATCGGTTACGTCCGAGACGGGAATGGTCTTTGACAATCAGTGTCGCGATTTTTCCTTCCTCGCCGAGTTTCATAATTTCGTTGAAGGCAGGACGGTTAAATAATGAGGTGTGATAGCGATAGCGGCAAAAAGCTAATAAAATCAATGGTTTTGCGGACAGCGGATAGACAGGGAATGTGTTAAAAACTGAATACGCACACAAACGGCGTTACCTTAACCCCTTTGGGGGAGAAAGTAACGCCGTTTTTTTATGCCCGCAGGAAAGGAGGTGCAGCCGGAATGTATTTCACAAAGGGCAAGCAGCGGGCGTTTGAATTGCTCATGCAGCAGAAGCCGGGATTTGACCGCTATCAATCCGGTTGTGCCGGAGATGATGAAGATTGCGGCACTTGCCGTTTCTACCGCCCCGGGTGGAAATATGAGTTTTGCGTTTTCAAAGAGTGTCCCTATTGCCCCGGCAAAAGGACGCGGAAAACGCACGCCAGCATGGACAAATAGACGGGCAAAAGCCCTTGTGCCATGCGGCTTTGCAGACGCGAAAACGGCAAAGGGCATATTGCAATACCAAAACAGCCGAAAACGGCTTTCTAATTGTCCACGCATACCAAGAGAGGAAGTGAGGAAATATGGCAGTTTTCAGAGTGGAGCGAAATACGGGATATACCGTTATGAGCAACCACCACTTGCGAAACAAGGAATTGTCCTTAAAGGCAAAGGGCTTGTTGTCGCAAATGCTTTCGCTGCCCGAAGATTGGGATTATACCCTTGCGGGCTTATCCCATATCAACCGGGAGAAGATCGACGCAATCCGCGAAGCGGTAAAGGAACTCGAAAAAGCCGGATATATCGTGCGCAGCCGGGAGCGCGACGAAAAGGGACGCTTGCGGGGCGCAGATTACGTCATATACGAGCAGCCGCAGCCGCGAGAGCCGGAAGCAGCTACCAGCGGCGGACAGCCGCCTATATTGGATTTACCTACATTGGAAAATCCAACATTGGATAATCCAACGTTGGAAAAACCTACGCAGGAAAAACCTACGTTGGAAAATCCAACGCAATTAAATAAAGATATATCAAGTAAAGAACAATCAATTACTGATTTATCAAGTACCGATTCCATTCCTTTCCATTCCCTAAACCCCTTGCCCTTTGCGCATGGCGAAGCGGCTACGCCGCCGGAAAGGAAAAGAACGGAAGCGAAAAGCAATAGCGCAGTAGAGATTTACAGGGAGATTATCAAGGACAATATCGAATACGACCATCTCATTCAAAACTGCAAAATTGACAAAGACCGTTTGGACGAGATTGTTGACCTTATGCTGGAAACCGTCTGCACAGCCCGAAAGACAATCCGTATTGCCGGGGACGACTACCCCGCCGAATTGGTGAAATCCAAGTTTTTGAAGCTGAACAGCAGCCATATTGAGTTTGTTTTGGATTGCATGAGGGAGAACACAACCAAAGTGCGCAACATCAAGCAGTATCTAAAAGCGGTGCTGTTCAACGCGCCGAGTACCATTGACAGCTACTATACCGCCCTTGTCAATCACGACTTATACGGCGGCGAATGAGCATAGCCGCAGTTTACCGGGAAAGGAGTTGATACCTTGCAGGAGGAAGTAACCCAAAAAACGATTGCCCTATACGTCAAAGTGGGAAAAGGCGCGGCGCGGCTTACCGAACAGGCGTTACAGAAAGCAATCCAAAAGTTTTTGGAGCAGAAAAGCAAACCCGCGCATGGGAAACAGACCATGCGGCAGCTTATGAAGCAGAACGCGGGTGTTTCCAACATCGAGATCACCGACAGCAATATTAAAGCCTTTGAGAGTACGGCGAAGAAATACAACATAGATTTTTCGCTAAAAAAGGTTAAGGGCGAGCAGACCCGTTACCTTGTGTTTTTCAAAGGCCGGGACGCGGACGTTATGACCGCAGCGTTTCAAGAGTTTTCCGCAAAGAAGCTGAACCGGGAGAAAAAGCCCTCTATCCGCAAAGCCCTTGCCGCTGCAAAGGACAAGGCGAAGCAGCTTAACGCCGCCCGCGACAAGGTAAAGAAAATGGACAGGGGGCGCGAGATATGAAGCAGATCAACTACAAAAAGCTGATACTTCCGAATATCCCCTATGTGTTCTTTGTCTATCTCTTTGATAAAGTCGGACAGGCGGTGCGGCTTGCCCCCGGCGCGGATATTTCCGCAAAGATACTGAATATCACACAAGGATTTTCCGCAGCCTTTGAAAACGCCTTGCCGAGCGTTTACCCGTTGGATTTGCTTGTCGGCATTGTCGGTGCGGTGATTATCCGCTTGATAGTCTATGTCAAAGGGAAAAACGCGAAGAAATACCGCAAGGGCGCGGAGTACGGCTCTGCCCGATGGGGAAACGCCGAAGATATAAAGCCCTACATAGACCCGGATTTCCAAAACAACATCATTTTGACGCAGACGGAACGGCTTACCATGAACAGCCGCCCGAAGCAGCCGAAGTACGCGAGAAATAAGAACGTCGTCGTGATCGGCGGCAGCGGCAGCGGAAAAACAAGATTTTTTGTCAAACCTAATCTAATGCAGCTTCATTCCTCTTACGTCTTAACCGACCCGAAAGGTACGGTTTTGATTGAGTGCGGGAAGCTGCTGCAACGGGCGGGCTACCGCATTAAGGTACTGAATACGATTAACTTCAAAAAATCTATGCACTACAACCCCTTTGTGTATATCCGCAGCGAGAAAGATATTTTGAAGCTGGTAAATACGTTGATAGCGAATACCAAAGGTGAGGGAGAAAAAAGCGCGGAGGATTTTTGGGTAAAGGCAGAACGGCTTTTGTATTGCGCGTTGGTGGGCTACATCTGGTACGAAGCCCCCGCCGAGGAAATGAACTTTATTACCCTGTTGGAACTTATCAACGCCAGCGAAGCCCGCGAGGACGACGAGGAATATCAAAGCCCCGTCGATTTGCTGTTTGCCGACTTGGAAGAACGCGACCCCGACCATTTCGCGGTGAAGCAGTACCGAAAATATAAATTGGCGGCGGGCAAAACCGCAAAATCAATCCTCATTTCTTGCGGTGCGAGGCTCGCTCCTTTTGATATAAAGGAATTGCGCGATCTTATGTCCTACGACGAATTAGAACTTGACACGTTAGGCGACAGAAAAACAGCTTTGTTTTTGATTATGAGCGATACGGACAGCACGTTTAATTTTGTTATCGCTATGCTGCAATCGCAGTTATTTAATCTCTTGTGCGACAAGGCCGACGACGAATACGGCGGCAAGCTGCCGGTTCATGTTCGCTGCCTGTTAGACGAGTTTGCAAACATTGGACAAATCCCGCAGTTTGAAAAATTGATTGCCACAATCCGCAGCCGGGAAATCTCGGCTTCTATCATTCTGCAATCGCAGAGCCAGCTAAAAGCCATTTACAAGGACGCGGCAGAAATCATACTTGATAATGCCGACAGCACCTTGTTTTTGGGAGGACGTGGGAAAAATGCAAAAGAGATTTCGGATAACTTGGGACGGGAAACAATCGACAGTTTCAACACTTCCGAAAATCGCGGCACGCAGGTTTCTCATGGCCTCAATTATCAGAAATTGGGAAAGGAGTTGATGACACAGGACGAAATCGCAGTTATGGACGGAGGAAAATGTATTTTGCAGTTGCGCGGCGTGCGCCCCTTTTTCAGCGATAAGTACGATATAACGCAGCACCCGAACTACAAATACCTTTCCGACTTCGACAAGAAAAACGCTTTTGACGTTGAACGGTATATGTCCACCCGTCCGGCAATCGTAAAGCCCGACGAACCCTTTGACATATACGAAATAGATTTGTCCGACGAGGACGCAGCCGCCGAATAAAAACGGCGGCATTTTTATTTCCAACAACATTTTTTGAGCCGTTTTAGCGGCAGAAAGCGAGGTTTATATGGATTTTTTCAACAGCGCAGTTGACGTATTGCAGACTTTGGTAATCGCGCTTGGCGCAGGACTTGGCATTTGGGGCGGCATTAACCTCATGGAGGGGTACGGCAACGATAACCCCGGCGCGAAGTCGCAGGGCATGAAACAGTTGATGGCGGGCGGCGGCGTTGCCCTTATCGGCCTTACCCTTGTCCCGCTGCTCTCCGGCCTGTTTGGATAATGCCACAAACTAACACTACCCGCCGCGCTCTCCCGCTTCACGCGGGAGGGCGCGGGAAAGGAGGGATTAGCTTTTGATATGGCAGATGATTGAAGATTGGTTTCGCGGCATTTTGACAGACGGAATACTCTCTAATCTCTCCGGGCTGTTCGACAGCGTAAATACAGAGGTTGGAGAAATCGCAACGCAAGTCGGCACGACCCCCGCCGGGTGGAACGCGGGCATATTCAACATGATACGCAGCCTTTCGGAAAATGTCATTGTACCGATTGCGGGCGTTATCATTACCTTTGTCATGTGCTACGAACTAATCCAGCTTGTAATTGAAAAAAACAATCTGCACGATCTCGACACTTGGATTTTCTTCAAGTGGATTTTCAAAACCTTTGTTGCGGTGCTGCTGGTAACAAATACTTGGAACATCGTCATGGGCGTATTTGACATTACACAGAGCGTCGTCAACGACAGCGCGGGCGTTATCATATCCGACACAAGCATAGATATTGCAACCGTTATCACCGATATAGAAGCAAAGCTGGACGCTATGAGCGTCGGCGGGCTTTTGGGGCTATGGTTTCAATCACTCTTTGTGGGGCTTACCATGAAAGCGTTGTCTATCTGTATCATGCTGGTGGTGTACGGGCGCATGATTGAAATATACCTTGTAACGAGTATCGCCCCTATCCCCGTTGCGACAATGGTAAATCGTGAATGGGGCGGCATGGGACAGAACTACTTAAAATCCTTGCTTGCCCTCGGTTTTCAGGCTTTTCTAATTCTTGTGTGCGTCGGTATTTATGCGGTTTTGATACAGACAATCGCAGCAACCGATGACATATCCGGCGCGATCTGGTCTTGCATGGGCTATACCGTCCTCTTGTGTTTTACGCTTTTCAAAACGGGAAGCCTTGCAAAATCCGTATTCAGCGCGCATTAAGGGGGTGCAGATGAAGAAATACAAAATCATTTACGCCGATCCCCCTTGGAGATACGCGAGAAGCAAGGTACAGGGCGCAGCGGAAAAGCACTATCCCACTATGAGTATTGAGGAACTTTGCGCTTTACCCGTCAAAGAAATTGCGGATAAGGACTGTATTTTATTCCTATGGGCGACGTTCCCGCAGCTTAAAGAAGCGTTGCAGTTAATCAAGGCTTGGGGATTTACCTATAAATCCGTTGCCTTTGTATGGTTAAAGCAAAATCGGAAATCGCCCACTTGGTTTTATGGCTTGGGCTTTTGGACGCGAGGAAATGCGGAAATCTGCTTGCTTGCTACCAAAGGACACCCGAAGCGACAATCAAACAAGGTACATCAATTTATTATTTCCCCTGTTGAGCAGCACAGCAAAAAGCCGGATATAACGCGGGAAAAGATACTTGCCCTTATGGGCGACCTACCGCGTATTGAACTGTTTGCAAGGCAGCATACCCCTGGTTGGGACGTATGGGGAAATGAAATCAAAAGCGACATACGGTTTGCCGGAAAGGAGGTTTGAAATGGCGTATGTAACCGTCCCAAAGGATTTAACCAAAATCAAGAGCAAGGTAATGTTCAACCTTACCAAAAGACAATTACTCTGTTTCGGCGCGGCGGTGGCTATCGGGCTACCGCTATTCTTTTTGACAAAGGACAGCGCGGGAACGACAACGGCGGCTTTGTGCATGGTGCTTGCCATGCTGCCCATGTTCCTACTCGCTATGTACGAGAAGAACGGGCAACCGCTGGAAGTGATTATACGGCAATTTGTGGAAGTGAAGTTTCTTCGCCCCAAAGAGCGACCTTATCAGACCAACAATTTTTATGCCGCCCTTGCGCGGCAAGAGCAATTAGATAAGGAGGTACGGGCGATTGTCAAAGGAAAAGAAAAACACCCAAAACGAAAAGCGTAAACTTTCCCGACAGGAAAGAAAACAGATAGATACCCTTATCCGACAGGCAAAGGGCGACGGGAAGCCCCATACGGCGCAGGACAGCATACCGTTTGAGCGAATGTATAAGGACGGGATTTGCCGCCTTGCAAACGGGCGGTATTCCAAGTGCATTGAGTTTGAAGATATTAACTATCAGCTTGCGCAGCCGGACGACAAGACCGCCATTTTTGAAGCCCTTTGCGATATGTATAACTCTTTTGACGCTTCTATCAGTGTGCAGCTTTCCTTAATCAGCCGCCATGCGAACAAGGAGGATTTCAAGAGCAGTATCACGATTGCCCCACAGAATGACGACTTTGACAGTATCAGAGCCGAATACACCGAAATGCTGCAAACACAGCTTGAACGCGGCAACAACGGGCTTATCAAGACAAAGTTTCTCACCTTTACCATTGAAGCAAAAGATATTAAATCGGCGCGGGCGCGGCTTGCCCGTATCGAAACGGACACCCTCAACCATTTTAAGGTGATCGGCGCGGCGGCGCGGGTATTGGACGGGAAACAGCGTCTTGAAGTGCTGCATGGGATTTTTCACCCGGACGGGGAACGCTTTAACTTTGCGTGGGAATGGCTACCCGCAAGCGGGCTTTCCGTCAAGGACTTTATCGCCCCGTCCTCTTTCCGATTTGGCGACGGGCGAATGTTTCAAATGGGCGGCAAGTTTGGCGTAGTTTCCTTTTTGCAGATCGTCGCGCCGGAACTCTCCGACCGTATGCTTGCCGACTTCATGGACGCGGAAAACGGGATTATCGTCAATCTGCACATTCAGAGTATCGACCACAACGAAGCAATCAAGACGATTAAGCGCAAGATTACCGACCTTGACCGTATGAAAATCGAGGAACAGAAAAAAGCAATCCGCAGCGGCTACGACATGGATATTATTCCGTCCGACCTTGCCACCTACGGCGGGGAAGCAAAAAACCTACTCCGCGATTTGCAGAGCCGCAACGAAAGAATGTTTCTGCTTACGCTGCTTGTCTTAAACCTTGCAGATACCAAGCAGAAATTGGATAACGAAGTATTTGGAGCGGCGGCAATCGCGCAGAAATACAACTGCATTTTGACCCGCCTTGACTACCGGCAGGAACAGGGGCTTATGTCCTCTATCCCGTTGGGGGAAAACCTTATCCATATCCAGCGCGGCTTGACGACCAGCAGCACCGCCGTTTTCGTTCCCTTTACGGTGCAAGAGCTGTTCCAAAGCGGCGAAGCATTGTATTACGGCTTAAACGCCCTTTCCAACAACATGATTTTGTGCGACCGAAAGAAGCTGAAAAATCCCAACGGCTTGATACTCGGCACACCGGGCAGCGGCAAAAGTTTTTCTGCAAAACGCGAAATCACAAACGCTTTTCTTATCACGTCCGACGACATTATCATTTGCGACCCCGAAGCCGAATATTACCCCCTTGTCGGACGTTTGAAAGGACAGGTTATCAAGGTTTCGCAGAACAGCACGCAGTACATTAACCCTATGGATATTAACCTCAATTACAGCGAGGGCGACACGCCCATAGCCTTAAAGAGCGATTTTATCCTTTCCTTTTGTGAGTTGATTATGGGCGGTAAAAACGGGCTGGAAGCTGTTGAAAAGACCTTGATTGACCGCGCTGTTATCAGCGTGTACCGCAACTACCTTGCCGACCCGAAGCCGGAGAATATGCCGATTTTGGGCGACCTCTACAATGAAATCAAGAAGCAGCCGGAAAAGGAAGCGCAGCGTATCGCGTCGGCATTGGAACTCTATGTAAATGGCAGTTTGAACGTGTTTAACCACCAAACAAACGTTGACATTCACAACCGCCTTGTCTGCTTTGATATTAAAGAACTCGGCACCCAGCTACGAAAACTCGGTATGCTCATTGTCCAAGATCAAGTTTGGAACAGAGTTACCATAAACCGCAGCGAAGGCAAGGCGACGCGGTACTATATCGACGAGTTTCATTTGCTGCTCAAAGAGGAACAGACCGCAGCGTACAGCGTTGAGATTTGGAAGCGTTTTAGAAAATGGGGCGGTATTCCGACAGGTATCACCCAAAACGTGAAAGATTTGTTATCGTCCCGCGAGGTGGAGAACATTTTTGAAAACAGCGATTTTGTGTATATGCTCAACCAAGCCC
>ENA-OZHW01001100-OZHW01001100.1-human-gut-metagenome-genome-assembly--contig:-NODE-1100-length-9803-cov-7.123820_pt1 | contig 9803 bp, 7 predicted proteins | sample MGYA00244050_ERZ653694 | MGnify/ENA primary metagenome ERZ653694 (study PRJEB26926, sample SAMN06165242) | human gut metagenome | biome: ENVO:00009003; feature: ENVO:2100002; material: ENVO:00002003...
GATGCAGCGTAGTCTCGTGGGCTCGGAGATGTGTATAAGAGACAGGCTCTATATGATGTATTTCTCCGAAGGCGAGTTCAAGACATCACACTATGCTATCTGCACCGCATTCATGGCGCTGAGCATGATGATTCCGGGCATGTTTGCCGGTTACATTCAGGAAGCTATCGGCTATACCAACTTCTTCTGGATGGTAATCGCATGCTGCATTGCCACCGTGATAGTCACCGTCTTTGCCGACAGGCGGATAGACCCCGAATACGGCAAGAAATAAAAGATTGATAAACGAACCATAAAGATACCCATTATGAAAAAACATCTCGTTCTCTGTATCCTTTGCACCCTTTGCTGCATGGCATACGCACAGAAAATAAAAATAAAGACCGGCATCGAAGTGCTGAAAGAGCAAAACTTCAAATGCCTGGAAGGTAAACGTGTGGGACTGATTACCAATCCTACGGGAGTAGATAATCACATGAAATCCACCATCGATATTCTGCACGAAGCGCCGAACGTGAATCTCGTGGCACTCTACGGTCCGGAACATGGCGTACGTGGTGATGTACATGCCGGCGATCACGTAACGGACATCAAGGATGCCTCAACCGGACTGCCCGTCTATTCCCTCTACGGCAAGACACGCAAAGCGACTCCGGAGATGCTGAAGGACATTGATGTACTGGTATACGACATTCAGGACATCGGCTGCCGCTCATTCACCTACATCAGTACCATGGGACTTGCCATGGAAGCCGCTGCCGAGAACAACAAGGAATTTATCGTACTGGATCGCCCCAATCCCGTAGGCGGATTGAAGATAGAGGGTAATCTGACGGAAGATGACTGCATTTCCTTTGTCAGCCAATTTAAAATTCCGTACCTTTACGGACTCACTTGCGGTGAGCTGGCTTTCATGCTGAATGGGGAAAAGATGCTGAAAGACGGCAAGCAATGCAAATTGCAGGTTGTAAAGATGAAAGGCTGGAAGCGCAAGATGGACTATACACAGACCGGATTGCAATGGGTTCCTTCTTCTCCGCACATTCCGCACCCGCACTCCGCATTTTTCTATCCCGTGAGCGGCATTTTGGGAGAGTTGGGCTATATGTCTATCGGAGTAGGTTACACGATTCCGTTCCAGATGTTCGCTGCCCCGTGGGTGGAAGCCGAGAAACTTGCCAGAAACCTGAACGGGCTGAACGTACCGGGTATCGTCTTCCGACCGATGTACCTGAAACCGTTCTACTCCGTAGGTAAAGGAGAGTTGCTGCAGGGCGTGCAAGTGCACATCATGGATTTCGGCAAAGCACCGCTAAGCGAGATACAGTTCCTCGTAATGCAGGAAGTAGCCGCGCTCTATCCCGACCGTGCCGTATTTGACCATGCGGATAAAGGCCGTTTCGCCATGTTCGACAAGGTAAGCGGCTCAAAACAGATACGCGAACGCTTCAGCAAGCGCAACCGTTGGGAAGACATCCGCGACTATTGGTACAAAGACGTTGAGGAGTTCCGTAAACTGTCGAAGCAGTATTATTTATATAAATAATTTGACAAGTATAAAAAACGGTAAGTCGCATACTGAATATCATTCGGTTGTATATTGAATGTGCTTCCCTATAAAGTTCTTTCACAAGTTATTGCGACAAGGATTGCGGGAAGAAGCACAGGAGTAAAAAGATCTATACATTATGGAAAAGAGTAACTACATGGCTTTCCTGCAGGAAGCGAGACAATTCATTCCGCAGGAAAGGATTTACACCGACGAACTCCGTCGGCTGGCTTGGGGAACAGATGCCGGTTTCTACCGCCTCATCCCGCAAATCGTAATCCGTTCGGAAGGAGAAGAGGAAATCTCCCGGCTGCTGAAACTTGCCGGCAGCCACAACCTGCCCGTCACTTTCCGGGCAGCAGGAACCAGCTTATCCGGACAAGCCATCAGCGACTCCATACTTATTGTAGCCGGCAAACATTGGGAAGGCTACAGCATATCTCCCGACCATGAAGAAATCACCCTGCAGCCCGGTATCATCGGGCAACGGGTCAATGAATTGCTGGCCCCTTTCGGGCGGAAATTCGCTCCCGACCCTGCCTCCGTAAAAAGCGCCATGGTGGGTGGTATCGTCATGAACAACGCTTCGGGCATGAACTGCGGTACGCATGCCAACAGCGACAAGGTGCTTCTCTCCGCCCGCATCGTACTGGCTGACGGAACGGTACTCGACACCGGCGACAGTGTAAGCCGCGCCGCATTCGAAGTGACACACCGCGATTTCATCCGGCGCATCTGCACGCTCCGCGATGAAGTGCGTGCCGACGGGAAACTGGCGGAACGCATCCGCTACAAATATTCCATAAAGAATGTAACCGGTCTGAACCTGCTCCCTTTTGTCCGCTTCGACGATCCGTTCGATATCATTGCCCATCTTATGGTGGGTTCGGAGGGAACACTCGCATTCCTCTCGCAAGTGACTATGAAAACAGAGTATGACTACCCTTGCAAAGCAAGTGCCATGCTCTACTTCAAGACCATAAAAGAAGCTTGCCGTGCTGTGGTAGCCATGAAAAAACTAACCGGCGCCAATGGTGAGTGGACTGTAAAAGGAGCAGAGCTGCTGGACTGGAAATCTCTGGCATCGGTAAGCGACCCCGTATTCCTGAAGTATAAGGGCGAAATATGTTCATCCACCCTGCCCGGCGTAGAACCGGGAGACGAGACCGGACTGACCGCCGTGCTGACCGAGACCAAAGCCCGCAGCACGGAAGAACTTCGGCAGAACATCCGTGCAATAGAACAATGCCTTTCCGCTTTCCAGACCTACACACCCGTATGCTTCACCGACAAGCCCGAAGAGTATTCGAAGTACTGGGCCATCCGCTCCGGCATCTTCCCTTCCGTGGGCGGGACGCGGAAACCGGGAACAACATGCCTCATCGAAGATGTGGCTTTCCACATCGAGGACCTACCCGAAGCAACCGCCGAATTGCAGCAACTCATAGCCCGTCACGGCTACGAGGATGCCTGTATATACGGACATGCGCTGGAGGGGAACTACCACTTCATCCTCAATCAGTCTTTTAGCAGCGAAGCCGAAGTGAAACGCTACGAAAACCTGATGAATGATGTCAAGACACTGGTTGCGGACAAATACGACGGCTCGCTGAAGGCAGAACACGGTACGGGCAGAAACATGGCTCCTTTTGTACGCCACGAATGGGGAGATGCAGCCTATGAGGTGATGAAAGCCGTCAAAAACCTGTTCGACCCGAAAGGTCTGTTGAATCCGGGCGTTATTTTCAATGACGATCCGAAATGCCATATCAAAAATTTCAAACCGCTTCCGCTGATTCCTTTGGATGCCCAAAATCCGGCAGCCAAAGTAAACCGCTGCATCGAATGCGGCTTCTGCGAAGTGAACTGCCTGTCCTGCGGCTTCACCCTCTCCTCAAGACAGCGCATCGTGCTACAAAGGGAGATAGCCCGCCTTCGACAGAGCGGCGAAGCCCCCGAACGTCTCGCCCTGTTGGAAAAACAATACCGCTATCCCGGCAACCAGACCTGTGCCGGCGACGGTCTCTGTTCCATGTCCTGTCCTATGGGAATCAATACGGGTGACCTGACACACATCATCCGCCAGAAAGAATTGCCGCAAGGCAGCATGGGATATAAGGCCGGCAATTTCGCCGCCAATCACTTCGCCGGCATAAAAAGTGCACTGCGCCCTGTATTGGGACTTGCCAACCTCGGTCATTCCGTATTGGGAACCAAAGCGATGAGCTGCATCACCAAAGGCATGCACAACGTTCTCGGCATCCCCCTTTGGACGCCGGCAATGCCCAAAGCCTATTCAATTAAAAGTTCACAATTGACAATTGACAACGATACCCTGCGGAATAAGAACGCAGACAAAGACAGTTTGGCTAATGGTCAATTGAAAGTGGTTTATTTCCCCAGTTGCATCAACCAGACAATGGGACTGCCAAAGAAATCGCCTGTGGAGCAGGCATTGGCGAGTAAAATGATTGCCTTGTTGCAAAAAGGCGGTTACGAAGTCATCTTCCCCGAAAACATGGAAAAGCTTTGCTGCGGCACAATCTGGGAAAGCAAGGGAATGCTTGACATTGCCGACCGCAAATCTGCCGAACTGGAGGCAGCCTTGTGGAAAGCCAGCGAACAGGGCAGGTATCCTGTGCTGTGCGACCAAAGCCCGTGCCTGCACCGGATGCGCGAGACCATCCATAAAATGAAGCTTTACGAACCGGCAGAGTTCATATATACATTCCTGCGTAACAGACTGGTATTCACCCCTACCGACCGCCCTGTGGCAGTTCACATCACCTGTTCCATGCGCAAGATGGGGCTTGCCGATACGATTACGGCCTTGGCACGTCTCTGCTCATCCAAAGTCATCATACCCGAAGAAGTAGGCTGCTGCGGCTTTGCCGGCGACCGCGGCTTCACATATCCCGAACTGAACGCATACGCCCTGCGCAAACTCCGCCCCCAGATAGAAGCAGCCGGCGTAAGCATCGGATATTCCAACAGCCGTACCTGTGAAATCGGGCTGACAACCAACTCCGGTATTCCGTATGTGTCCATAGTCTACCTGGTAGATGAATGTACCCAACCCGCAACCGTTAAACTCAACAACTAACTTAACACACAAAAATCATGAGTAGTACAGTAAAAACAAACAAGCGCATCCTTGCCCTCGACATCCTTCGCGGTGTCACCATTGCAGGCATGATTATGGTTAACAACCCCGGTACATGGGCACATATCTATGCCCCCCTGCGTCATGCGGAATGGAACGGTCTTACCCCCACCGACCTTGTATTTCCGTTCTTCATGTTCATCATGGGAATTTCCACATACATCTCCCTGAAAAAGTATAATTTCGAATTCAGCCGTGCCGCCGGCATGAAGATTCTGAAACGTACCATACTCATCTTCCTCATTGGTATGGGTATCGGCTGGTTCTCGAGGTTCTGTTATTACTGGACTTCTCCCACGGAGGGCATCGGCTTCGGCGCCCAACTGTGGGAAGCCGCATGGACATTCGACCGCATCCGTATCCTGGGTGTCATGCAGCGTCTGGCCCTCTGCTACGGTGCTACCGCTATCATTGCGCTGACCATGAAGCACCGCAACATCCCCTATCTCATTGCTACCCTACTGACAGGCTACTTCATCCTGTTGGTTTGTGGCAATGGATTTGCCTACAACGATACGAACATCCTTTCTGTTGTAGACCGTGCCATCCTTACCCCCGCACATATGTACAAGGATAACGGCATCGACCCGGAGGGCTTACTAAGCACCATCCCTGCCATAGCCCATGTACTGTTGGGCTTCTGCGTAGGCCGTATGATGCTCGAAGGAGGCAAGGCTGATGAAAGCCGTGAAAGTATGCTGAACTCGCATCTTATCAAACTGTTTTTAGCCGGTACCATCCTTACATTCGCCGGCTTCCTGCTGAGTTACGGATGCCCCATCAACAAGAAAATATGGTCGCCTACCTTCGTACTGGCTACCTGCGGATTGGCTTCCAGCTTCCTGGCGCTACTCATCTGGATTATCGACGTGAAAGGCTATAAGAAATGGAGCCTCTTCTTCGAGTCGTTCGGTGTCAATCCTTTATTCATGTATGTGCTGGGCGGTGTGCTCGGCATTCTCTTCGGCAGCATCTGCTTCCCGTGGGGCGAAGGTAGCATCAGCATACACGGATTTCTGTACAAAGTGCTGTTAATGCCCGTATTCGGCGAAACCGGCGGTTCGCTGGCGTATGCGTTGCTGTTCGTCGGCATCAACTGGTGCATCGGCTACCAACTCTATAAACGGAAGATTTATATCAAACTATAATCGGATAAACTCAAAACAAGTAATAATATGATTCTAATAGCAGACAGTGGCTCTACAAAGACCGACTGGTGTGTTGTAGAGAACGGACAACTCATCCGGCAGATATTTACGAAAGGAACCAATCCTTTCTTTCAATCGGAAGAGGAAATCAGTAATGAGATTGCGACAGCACTGTTGCCCCGGTTAACGACCGATGCATTGGATGCTGTATATTTCTACGGTGCGGGATGCGGATTTCCCGACAAGATAGCCATGGTTCACCGTGCCATCACCAAGCATCTCCGGGTAAAGGGAGAGGTGGAAGTAAACACAGATATGCTGGCGGCAGCCCGCGGACTTTGCCAGCACGATGCCGGCATTGCCTGCATCATGGGTACAGGCTCCAACTCATGCTACTATGACGGCAAGCAGATTGTATCCAACGTATCTCCACTGGGATTCATCCTCGGAGATGAAGGCAGCGGCGCCGTATTGGGCAAGCTGTTGGTAGGCGATATTCTGAAAAACCAGATGCCCCCCGAACTGAAGGAGAAGTTCCTCACGCAGTTCAACCTGACACCCGCCGATATCATCGACCGTGTATACCGCAAGCCGTTCCCCAACCGTTTTCTGGCAAGCCTCTCTCCATTCCTTGCACAGAACCTGGACGAACCCTGCATACGCACGCTGGTATCGGACAGCTTCAAGGCATTCCTCAAACGTAACGTGATGCAGTACGAAAACTACCGTGAAAGCAAGGTACACTTTATCGGCTCCGTGGCTTTCTATTACAAGACGATATTGGCCGAAGCTGCCAGCGAAATGGGTATCCGGCTGGGTACGGTCATCAAGAGCCCGATGGAAGGTCTGATAGAATATCACAAGTAATCGTAAATAGTAAACCGTAAACTCGTAAATAGCCTTATGTTTGTAAAAATCTCAGAGCAACCTTCGCTCTACAACGACTTGGAAAAGAAGTCTGTCCGTGAAATACTGGAAGACATCAACAGGGAAGACCAGAAAGTGGCGCTTGCCGTACAAAAGGCAATACCGCAAATAGAGAAATTAGTGACACAAATCGTACCCCGCATGAAACAGGGCGGACGCATTTTCTATATGGGTGCCGGCACAAGCGGCCGTCTCGGCGTGCTCGACGCCTCCGAAATACCACCGACATTCGGCATGCCGCCTACCTTGATTATCGGTCTGATAGCCGGCGGAGACACTGCCCTGCGTAATCCCGTGGAAAATGCGGAAGACGACATGCAACGCGGCTGGGAAGAACTGGTAGAACGCAATATTACGGACAAGGATACGGTTATCGGCATAGCAGCATCCGGCACAACCCCCTACGTTATCGGTGCGCTGCACGAAGCCCGCGAGCATGGCATCCTGACGGCTTGCATCACCAGCAATCCCGATTCGCCAATGGCTGCGGAATCCGATGTACCTATCGAGATGATTGTAGGACCTGAATACGTTACGGGAAGCTCGCGCATGAAGTCGGGTACAGGACAGAAGATGATTCTGAATATGATTACCACTTCCGTAATGATACAGTTGGGTCGTGTGAAAGGCAACAAGATGGTGAATATGCAGCTCAGCAACAAGAAACTGGTGGACCGCGGCACGCGTATGCTGGTCGAGGAACTGGGGCTTGACTACGGAAAAGCCAAGGCGCTCCTGCTGATGCACGGCTCGGTGAAGAAAGCGGCAGACGCTTACCGGGCCAGGGAATGACAATTGGCAGATTCACTACAGAGCACACAGAGATCTCACCCGGTTTTCAGACAGAAGAACAAAAGAACGGAAGAACAGACTCTGCCTTGCCGCATGCGGCATCTTCCGCACTGTTTATGTTCCCGGTTCTTCTGTCCGAAAATCCACTTATAGCAAACAAGATATGAAAACACTTACCAGTATCCTTGTACTTCTGTTCGGTCTGCAGGCAGCCACCGCACAGCCTTTGCAGCGGGTAGCTCCCGAACAGGCGGGACTGGATTCCCGCAAACTGATGTATGCCGATGAAGCCATTGAAACGGCCATCGCCGGCAAAGAGATTCCCGGCGCCGTACTTGCAGTGGTACGTAACGGTAAAATGGCCTATCTGAAGGCATACGGCAACAAACGGATTTATCCGGACACGGAACCTATGACCGTAAATACCGTTTTCGATATGGCATCCTGCAGCAAGTCCATATCCACAGCCGTATGCACCATGATTCTGGCAGAACGCGGAAAAATACGCCTGCTCGACCCTGTGAGCCGCTACATCCCCGGCTTCAAGGACTGGGAGAGCGAAGACGGAAAAGACAAAAAGGTGATCCGTATAGCCGATTTGCTGACACACAGTTCCGGACTCCCGCCTTATGCCCCGGCTGCGGAGCTGGAACAGAAATACGGTTCTCCCAACCCGGCAGGGCTGATGGAGTACATCGCCGGATGCAAACGCGATTTCAAGCCGCAAACCGGCTTTCAGTACAGTTGCCTAAACTTCATCACCCTGCAACACATCATAGAGGCCGTCAGCGGACAATCCTTGCGCGACTTTGCCCGTGAAAACGTCTTCGACGTACTGGGTATGAAGCATACCGATTATCTCCCTTGCCTACGCGACAAGAACGGCAAGTGGATAAATACCGTTCCTCTACCGGAGAACATTGCTCCGACAGAGAAACAACCCGACGGACAGGTTCTTTGCGGACAGGTGCACGACCCGCTTGCACGCATTCTCAACGGCGGCATCAGCGGCAATGCAGGCGTATTCTCCTGCGCCGAAGATATTGCCATACTTTGCGCCGCCCTGCAAAATGGCGGAGAGTGGAACGGACATCGCATTCTCAGCCCGCAAGGCGTAAAGACCATGCGCACCGTACCCCGTGCTACAGCAGATCTGGGCCGCTCACCGGGTTGGGATGTATGTAGCCCCTACGCATCCAATGCCGGCGATTTCTTTGGTCCGAATACCTACGGGCATACGGGCTACACCGGTACATCTGTCGTAATCGACCCCGACAATGACACGTCTGTAATCCTGCTGACTAACGCCGTGCATCCGGAAGACGGACACAGCGTGGTACGCCTGCGCTCACTGGTAGCCAACGCAGTGGCAGCCTCTCTGTATCCCGCTCCGCGCACATATACGGACCATTATTACAAACGTTTTCTCCAGTTCATGGACGAACCTGCCATCGGCAGCAAAGATATAGTCATGCTGGGCAACAGCCTGACGGAAAACGGTGGTGACTGGGCCGCCCGCCTTGGCAACAAGCACGTACGCAACCGCGGCATTATCGGTGATGAGGTAATGGGTGTGTACGACCGCCTGCACCAGATATTGCCAGGACAACCTGCCAAACTATTCCTGCTTATCGGTGTGAACGATGTTTCGCACGACCTGACAGCCGACAGCATCGCCGGTATGATTCGCATGACGGTAGAGCGCATCCGGAAAGAGTCTCCCGACACCAGGCTTTACCTGCAAAGCCTGCTTCCTATCAACGAAAGTTTCGGCCGTTATAAAAGACTGGCAGGCAAGACAAATCTGATACCCGAAATCAACAAACAACTGGAAGCACTTGCCAAAGAAAAGGGCCTGACGTACATTAATCTCTTCCCTTTATTCACCGAAAAAGGAAGCAATGTATTACGTGCCGATTTGACAACAGACGGATTACACCTGAAAGAAGAAGGCTATAAAATATGGGCGAAAGCCCTCAGGAAAAAGATTTAGAAAAGACACATGACACGCATATAAACGGAAAAGAAGGTGTGTCAAAATGCACACCTTCATTATTTTACGTACAAAGCCCCGACTTTCACAAGCTGGGGCTTTGTTATTACCTAAAGATTCTGTATCTTTAGGCATAAGAATTTCACTATGACAAAGATACATTTTCGTCCTTACATTCCCAACCAAACCGTTCTTTTTCCTCAAAGAATTGATGAGGATATTGCAGAAAAC